>Ga0209489_104629_pt1 | contig 25116 bp, 12 predicted proteins | sample SiratrowhiteBW_FD_187527 | JGI IMG/M metagenome (GOLD analysis project Ga0209489, IMG submission 187527) | Root nodule microbial communities of legume samples collected from California, USA - Siratro white BW (SPAdes) (version 2) | ecosystem: Host-associated > Plants > Roots > Nodule | place...
GATTTGGTTTGGTTTGGTTTGGTTTGGTTTGGTCTTGTGTCGTTATGGTCTGGTTCGGTTCGGTCTGGTCTGGTCTGGTTCGGTTCGGTTTGGTATGGTTCGGTTCAGTTCGGTTTGGTTTGGTCGGGTTTTGTTGTGGTCTAGTTCAGTTCGGTCTGGTTTGGTTTGCTTGGGGTTCGGTTCGGTTTGGTCTCATTCGGTTTGGTTAAGTTTAGTTTGGTTTGGTTTGATTTGGTCTGGTTTGGTTTGGTTTTGTTGTGGCCTGGTTCGGTTCTATCTTGTTCGGTCTGGTTCGGTTTGGGCCATTCCAACCAGACCAAACCGAACCGAACCAAACTAGACCAAATTGAACCGAACCAGACCAGACCGGACCAGACCAGACTAGACCATACCAGACCGGACCGAACCACAACAGACCTGACCGGACCGAACCAGACAGGATCGAACCAGACCAAACCGAACCAGACCGGACCGAACCAGGCCAGACCGGACCGAATCGAACTGAACCAGACTGGACCAAAACCAGACCGGACCAAAACCAGAGCGAACTAGACCAGACTGACCGTGGTTAACCAGACCAGACCGAACCGTTCCAGATCGAACCAGACCCGACCAGATCGGACCAGATAGATAGATATCTATATAACAGATAGATATCTATATAACAGATAGATTTCTTACAGATAGATATCTATCTAACAGATAGATAAATATCTAACAGATAGATAAATATATAACAGATAAATAGACATCTAATAGATAGATAGATAAGTATCTAACAGATAGATAGATAGATATCTAATAGATAGATGATGACTTGTTTTTGCACCCAAACCATATGCACATCATTTTCGATCATTTTATTGTTGTTTCCCACCAATATGGTTAAAAAATGCTCAGAACAAAAGAACAAGACCCTAAATACGAAAACCTGCCAAAAATAGAAACCAACCCCAGATAACTACATTTTTCACCCAAATCTTTTGCACATAATTTTCGGTCATTTTGTTGTAATTTGTTGTCAATACGGCTGAAAAATATTCCGGTCAAAAGTTCAGGTCTTTATGCACGAAAACTTCCAAAAGTTACAAACCAACACACAATGACTTGTTTTTGCACCCAAACCATCCACATATTATTTTTGGTCATTTTATTATTGTTTTTCATTAATATGGTTAAAAAATGCACGTACCTAAAGTACAGTACCCCGTCTGCACGAAAACCTGCCAAAAATGGAAACCAACCCAAGATGACTACGTTTTACACCCAAATGTTTCGTACATAATTTTCGATCATTTTGTTATTATTTTCCATTACTACGGCTCAAAAATATATTGGTAAACAATTTAGATCATTTGGCACGAAAACTCACAAAAGTTACAATCCAACACATGATAACCTCTTTTTGCACCAAAACCATCCACACATCCTTTTCAGTCATTTCATTGTTGTTTCCCATCAATATGGTTAAAAAATGCTCAGAACAAAAGTACACGACCTTAAACACGAAAACCTGCCAAAAATTAAAATCAAACCAAGATAATTAAAATTTTCACCCAAATGTTTTTCACATAATTTTTGGTTATTTTGTTGTTGTTTCCCATCAATATGGCTAAAAAATATAACGGTCAAAGGTTTAGGTCATTTGACACGAAAACTCGCAAAAGTTACAATCCAACACTTGATAACTTGTTTTTGCACCCAAACCAGCCCATCATTTTCAGTCATTTTATTATTGTTTCCCATCAATACGGTTAAAAAATGCTCAGAACAAGAGTACACAACCCTAAACACGAAAACCTGCCAAAAATGGAAACCAACCCAAGATAACTACATTTTTAACACAAATCTTTTGCACATAATGTTCGGTCATTTTGTTATTGTTTCCTTTCAATACGGCTCAAAAATATAACGGTCAAAGGTTTCGGTCACTTGACACGAAAACTAGCAAAAGTTACAATCCAACACTTGATGACTTGTTTTTGCACGCAAACTATTCACCAATCATTTTCAGTCATTTTATTGTTGTTTCCAATCAATATGGTTAAAAAATGCTCAGAACAAAAGTACACGACCCTAAACACGAAAGCCTACCAAAAATGGAAACCAACCCAAGATAACTACATTTTTTACCCAAATCTTTTCCATATAATTTACGGTCATTTTGTTGTTGTTTCTCATCAATACGGCTCAAAATATAACAATGAAAAGTTTAAGTCATTTGGCACGAAAACTCGTAAATGTTACAAACTAACGCATGATGACTTGTTTTTGCACCCACACCATTCACACATCATTTTCAGACTTTTTATTGTTGTTTCCCACCAATACGGTTAAAAAATGCTCAAAACAAAAGAACAGGACCCTAAATATGAAAACCTGCCAAAAATAGAAACCAATTCCAGATAACTACATTTTCCACCCAAATCTTTTGCATATAATTTTCGGCCGTTTTGATGTTTTCTTTGTCAATACGGCTCAAAAATATTCTAGTAAAATGTTCAGGTCTTTATGCACGAACACTCCCAAAACTTACAAACCAACACATGATGACTTGTTTTTGCATCCAAACCATGTGCACATCATTTTCGGTCAATTTATTGTTGTTTCCCACCGATATGGTTAAAAAATGCTTAGAACAAAGGAACAGGACCCTAAATACGAAAACCTGCCAAAAATAGAAACCAATCCCAGAAAACTACATTTTTCACCCAAATCTTTTGCACATAATTTTCGGCCGTTTTGTTGTTGTTTTCTGTCAATATGGTTGAAAAATATTCCTGTCAAAAGTTCAGGTCTTTATGCACGAAATCTCCCAAAAGTTACAAACCAACACATAATGACTTGTTTGTGCACCTAAACCATATGCACATAATTTTCGGTCATTTTATTATTGTTTCCCACCAATATGGTTAAAAAATGCTTAGAACAAAAGAACAGGATCTTAAATACGAAAACCTGCCAAAAATAGAAACCAACCCCAAATAACTACATTTTTCACCCAAACCTTTTGCGCATAATTTTCGGTCGTTTTGTTGTTATTTTCTGTTAATACGGCTGAAAAATATTCCGGTCAAAAGTTCAGGTCTTTATGCACGAAAACTCCTAAAAGTTACAAACCAATACACAATGACTTGTTTGTGCACCCAAACAATCCGCACATCATTTTTGGTCATTTTATTATTGTTTTCCATTAATACGGTTAAAAATTTGCACGTACCTAAAGTACAGTATCGTCCCCATGAAAACCTGCCAAAAATGGAAACCAACCCAAGATAACTATATTTTTCACCCAAATCTTTCGTACATAATTTTCGATCATTTTGTTATTGTTTTCCATCACTACAGCGCAAAAATATAACGGTCAAAAGTTTAGATCATTGGCACGAAAACTCGCAAAAGTTACAAACCAACACATGATGACCTCTTTTTGCACCCAAACCATCTGCAAATAATTTTCAATCATTTTGTTGTTATTTCCCATCAATATGGTTAAAAAATGCTCAGAACAAAAGAACAGGACCCTAAATACGAAAACCTGCCAAAATGGAAACAAACCCAAGATAACTACATTTTTCACCAAAATCTTTTGCACATAATTTTCGGTCATTTTGTTGTTATTTCCCATCAATACGACTCAAAAATATAACATTTAAAAGTTTTTGTCATTTGGCACGAAAACTCTCAAAGGATACCAACTAACACATGATGAATTGTTTTTGCACCTAAACCACGCGCACATCATTTTCTATGATTTTAATGTTGTTTCCCATTAATACGGTTAAAAAATGCTTGTAACCAAAGTACACTACCTTCTGCACAAAAACCTGTCAAAAATGAAAACCAACACAAGATGACTACATTTTTCACCCAAATCTTTTGCACATAACTTCGGTCATTTTGTGTTGTTTCACATCAATACAGCTCAAAAATATAACGGTCACAAGTTTAGGTCATTTGGCACGAAAACTCTCAAAAGTTACAAACAAACACATGATGACTTGTTTTTGCACCCAAAAAATATGTACATCATTTTCGGTCATTTTATTGTTGTTTCCCACGAATATGGTTAAAAAATGGTCATGACAAAAGAACAGGACCCTAAATACGAAAACCTGCCAAAAATATAAACAAATCCTAGATAACTACATTTTTCACCCAAATCTTTTATACATAATTTTCGGTCGTTTTGTTGTTGTTTTATGTCAATACGGCAAAAAAATATTCCGGTTAAAAGTTTAGGTCTTTATGCATGAAAATTCTCAAAAGTTACAAACCAACACATGATGAGTTGTTTTTGCACCCAAACTATCAACACATCATTTTTGGTCATTTTATTGTTGTTTTTCATTAATACGGTGAAAAATTTGCACGTACCTAAATTATAGTACTGTCTGCATGAAAACCTGCCAAAAATGTAAACCAACCCAAGATGACAACGTTTTTCACCCAAATTTTTCGTACATAATTTTCGATCATTTTGTTATTGTTTCCCATCACTACGACTCAAAAATATAACGGTCAAAAGTTTAGATCATTGGCACGAAAACTCGCAAAAGTTACAAACCAACACATGATGACCTCTTTTTGCACCCAAACCATCTGCAAATTATTTTCAGTCATTTTGTTGTTGTTTCCTATCAATATTGTTAAAAAATGCTCAGAACAAAAGAACAGGACTCTAAATACGAAAACCTGCAAAAATTAAAACAAACCCAAGATAACTACATTTTTCACCGAAATCTTTTGCACATAATTTTCGGTCATTTTGTTGTTGTTTTCTGTCAGTACGAGTGAAAAATATTCAGGATAAAAGTTCAGGTCTTTATGCACGAAAACTCTTAAAAAGTTGCAAACAAACACATGATGACTTGTTTTTGCACCCAAACCATCCACACATTATTTTTGGTCATTTTATTGTTGTTTTCCATTAATACGGTTAGAAATTTACAGTACCTATAGTACAGTACCGTTTGCACGAAAACCTGTCAAAAATGGAAACCAACCTAAGATGACTACGTTTTTCACCCACATCTTTCGTACATAATTTTTGATCATTTTGTTATTGTTTCCCATCACTACGGCTCAAAAATATAACGGTCAAACATTTACACAATTTGACACGAAACTTACCAAAAGATACAAACTAACACATGATGACTTATTTTTGGACCTAAACCATGCGGACATCGTTTTCTATGATTTTAATGTTGTTTCAAATTAAGACGGTTAAAAAATTCTAGTAACCAAAGTACAGTACCTTATACACAAAAACCTGTTAAAAATGAAAACCAACCCAAGATGACTACGTTTTTCACCCAAATCTTTTGCACATAATTTCGGTTATTTTGTTGTTATTTCACATCAATACAACTCAAAAATATAACGGTCACAAGTTTAGCTCATTTGGTACGAAAACTCCCAAAAGTTACAAACCAACACATGATGACTTGTTTTTGCATCCAAACCATATACACATCATTTTCGGTCATTTTATTTTTATTTCCCACCAATACGGTTAAAAAATGTTCAGAACAAAAGAACAGGACCCTAAATACGAAAACCTGCCAAAAATAGAAACCACTCCCATATAACTACATTTTTTACCCAAATCTTTTGCACATAATTTTTGGCCGTTTTGTTGTTGTTTTCTGTCGATACGACTGAAAAATATTCCGGTCAAAAGTTCAGGTCTTTATGCACGAAAACTCCCAAAAGTTACAAACCAACACATGATTACTTGTTTTTGCACCCAAACCATATGCACATCATTTTTGTTGTTTCCCACCGATATGGTTAAAAAATGCTTAGAACAAAGGAACAGGACCCCAAATACGAAAACCTGCCAAAAATAGAAACGAATCCCAGATAACTACATTTTTCACCCAAATCTTTTGCACATAATTTTCGGCCGTTTTGTTGTTGTTTTCTGACAATACGACTGAAAAATATTCCGGTCAAAAGTTCAGGTCTTTATGCACGAAAACTCCCAAAAGTTACAAACTAACACTTGATGACTTGTTTTTATACCCAAACAATTCGTACATCATTTTTGGTCATTTTATTGTTGTTTTCTATTAATACGGTGAAAAATTTGCACGTACCTAAAGTATAGTACTGTTTGCATGAAAACCTGCCAAAAATGGAAACCAACCCAAGATGACTACGTTTTTTATCCAAATCTTTTGTACATAATTTTCTATCAATTTATTATTGTTTCCCATCACTATGGCTAAAAAATATATCGGTAAAAAATTTAGATCATTTGGCACGAAAACTCGGAAAAGTTACAAACCAACACACGATGACCTCTTTTTGCCCCCAAACCATCTGCACATGATTTTCAGTCATTTTGTTGTTGTTTCCCAATAATATGATTAAAAAATGCTCGGAACAAAATAACTGGACCCTAAATACGAAAACCTGCCAAAATGAAAACAAACCCAAGATAACTACATTTTTCACCTAAATCTTTTTCACATAATATTCGGTCATTTTGTTGTTGTTTCCCATCAATACGACTCAAAAATATAACATTTAAAAGTTTTTGTCATTTGGTATAAAAACTCTCAAAAGATACAAACTAAAACATGATAACTTGTTGTTGCACCTAAACCATGTGCACATAATTTTCTACGATATTAATGTTGTTTCCCATTACTACGGTTAAAAAATGCGTGTAACCAAAGTTCAATACCTTCTTCACAAAAACCTGTCAAAAATAAAAACCAACCCAAGATGACCACGTTTTTCAACCAAATCTTTTGCACATAATTTCGGTCATTTTGTTGTTGTTTTATATCAATACAACTCAAAAATATAACGGTCACAAGTTTAGGTCATTTGTCACGAAAACTTCCAATAGTTATAAACTAACATATGATGACTTGTTTTTGCACCCAAACCATCTGCATATCATTTTCGGTCATTTTGTTGCTGTTTCCCACCAATACGGTTAAAAAATGCTTAGAACAAAAGAACAGGACCCTAAATACGAAAACCTGCCAAAAATAGAAACAAATTCCAGATAACTACATTTTTCACCCAAATCTTTTGTACATAATTTTTGGCGATTTTGTTGTTGTTGTTTATCAATACGGCTCAAAAATACTCCGGTCAAGTCTTTATGCCCGAAAACTCCCAAAAGTTACAAACCAACACACGATGACTTGTTTGTGCACCCAAACCATCCGTACAATGTTTTTAGTCATTTTATTGTTGCTTTTCATTAATACGATTAAAAATTTGTACGTACTTAAAGTATAGTACCGTCTGCACGAAAACCTGCCAAAAATGGAAACCAATCCAAGATGACTACGTTTTTCACCCAAATCTTTCGTACATAATTTTCTATCATTTTGTTATTGGTTCCCATCACCATGGCTCAAAAATATATCGGTCAAAAATTTAGATCATTTGACACGAAAACTCGCAAAAGTTACAAATCAACACATGATGACCTCTTTTTGCACCCAAACCATCTACACATGATTTTCAGTCATTTTGTTGTTGTTTCCCATCAATATGGTTAAAAAATGCTCAGAACAAAAGAACAAGACCTTAAATACGAAAACCTGCAAAAATTAAAACAAACCCAAGATAAGTACATTTTTCACGCAAATCTTTTGCACATAATTTTCGGTCATTTTGTTGTTGTTTCCCATCAATACGACTCAAAAATATAACATTTAAAAGTTTTTGTCATTTGGCACGAAAAACTCCCAAAAGATACAAACTAACACATGATAACTTGTTTTTGCACCTAAACCATGCGCACATCATTTTCTATGATTTGAATGTTGTTTCCCATTAATACAGTTAAAAAATGCTTGTAACCAAAGTACAGTACCTTCTGCACAAAAACCTGTCAAAAATGAATACCAACCCAAGATGCCTAGGTTTTGCACCCAAATCTATTGTAAATAATTTCGGTCATTTTGTTGTTACTTCACATCAATACAACTCAAAAATATAACGGTCACAAGTTTAGGTTATTTGGCACGAAAACTCACAAAAGTTACAAACCAACACATGATTATTTGTTTTTGCACCCAAACCATATGAACATGATTTTCGGTCATTTTATTGTTGATTCCCACCAATACGGTTAAAAAATGCTCAGAATAAAAGAACAAGACCCTAAATACAAAAACCTGCCCAAAATAGAAACAAATTCCAGATAACTACATTTTTCATCCAAATCCTTTGCACATAATTTTCGGCCGTTTTGTTGTTGTTTTCTGTCAATACGGCTGAAAAATATTGCAGTCAAAAGTTCAGGTCTTTATACACGAAAACTTCCAAAAGTTACATACCAACACATGATGACTTGTTTTTGCACATAAACCACGCGCACATCATTTTCTATGATTTTAATGTTGTTTCCCATTAATACGGTTAAAAAATGCTTGTAACTAAAGTAAAGTACCGTCTGCACAAAAACCTGTCAAAAACGAAAACCAACCGAAGAGGACTACGTTTTTCACCCAAATCTTTTGCACATAATTTCGGTCATTTTGTTGTTGTTTAACATCAATACAACTAAAAAATATAATGGTCACAAGTTTAGGTCATTTGGCACGAAAACTCCCAAAAGTTACAATCCAACACATGATGACTTGTTTTTGCACCCAAAGCTTATGCACATCATTTTCGGTCATTTTATTGTTGTATCCCACTAATACGGTTAAAAAATGTTCAGAACAAAAGAACAGGACCCTAAATACGAAAACCTGCCAAAAATAGAAACCAATCCCATATAACTACAGTTTTCACCCAAATCTTTTGCACACAATTTTCGACCGTTTTGTTGTTGTTTTCTGTCAATACGGCTCAAAAATATTTCGGTCAAAACTTTAGGTGTTTATACACGAAAACTCTCAAAAGTTACCAACTAAAATACGATGACTTGTTTGTGCACCTAAATCATATGCACGTCATTTTTGTTCATTTTATTATTGTTTCCTACCAATATGGTTAAAAAATGTTCAGAACAAAAGAACATGACCCTAAAGATGAAAACCTGCCAAAAATATAAACGAACCCCAGATAACTACAGTTTTCACCCAAATCTTTTGCACAAAATTTTCGGTCGTTTTCTTGTTGTTTTCTATCAATACGGCTGAAAAATATTCCGGTCAAAAGTTCAGATCTTTATGCACAAAAACTCACAAAAAGTTGCAAACCAACACATGATGACTTGTTTTTGCACCCAAACCATGCGCACATTATTTTTAGTCATTTTATTGTTTTTTTCCATTAATACGGTTAGAAATTTACAGTACCTAAAGTACAGTACCGTTTGCACGAAAACCTACCAAAAATGGAAACCAACCCAAGATGACTACGTTTTTCACCCACATCTTTCGTACATAATTTTTAATCATTTTGTTATTGTTTCCCATCATTACGCCTCAAAAATACAATGGTCAAAGGTTTAGATAATTTGGCACGAAAACTCCCAAAAGATACAAACTAACACACGATGACTTGTTTTTGCACCTAAATCATGTGCACATCATTTTCTATGATTTCAATGTTGTTTCCCATTAATACGGTTAAAAAATGCTTGTAAACAAAATACAGTACCTTCTAGACAAAAACCTGTCAAAAATGAAAACCAACCCAAGATTACTACGTTTTTTACCCAAATCTTTTGCACATAATTTCGGTCATTTTGTTGTTGTTTCATATCTGTACAACTAAAAAATATAACGGTCACAAGTTTAGGTTATTCGGCACAAAAACTCTAAAAAGTTACAAACCAACACATGTCGACTTGTTTTTGCACCCAAACCATATCCATATCATTTTTCGTCATTTTGTTGTTGTTTCCCGCTAATATGGTTAAAAAATGCTCAGTACAAAAGAACAGGACCCTAAATACGAAAACCTACCAAAAATAGAAACCAACTCCAGATAACTATATTTGTTACCCAAATCTTTTGCACATAACTTTCGGTCGTTTTGTTGTTATTTTCTGTCAGTACGGCTGAAAAGTATTGCGGTCAAAAGTTTAGGTCTTTATGCACAAAAACTTCCAAAAGTTACAAACCATCACATGATGACTTGTTTTTGCACCCAAACCATCCGCACATCATTTTTGGTAATTTTGTTGCTGTTTTCCATTAATACGGTTAAAAAGTTGCACGTACCTAAAGTATAGTACCGTCTGTATAAAAACCTGACAAAAATGGAAACTAACCCAAGATGACAATGTTTTTCACCCAAATTTTTCGTACATAATTTTCAATCATTTTGTTATTGTTTTCCATCACTACGGCTCAAAAATATAACGGTCAAAAGTTTAGATCGTTGGCATGAAAACTCGCAAAAGTTAGAACCCAACACATGATGACCTCTTTTTGCACCCAAACCATCTGCAAATAATTTTCAGCCATTTTGTTCTTGTTTCCCATCAATATGGTTAAAAAAATGCTCAGAACAAAAGAACAGGACCCTAAATACGAAAACCTACCAAAATGGAAACAAACCCAAGATAACTACATTTTTCACCCAAATCTTTTGTAGATAATTTTCGGTCATTTTGTTGTTTCCCATCAATACGACTCTAAAATATAACATTTAAAAGTTTTTGTCATTTGGCATGAAAACTCCCAAAAGATACAAACTAACACATGATCACTTGTTTTTGCACGTAAACCATGTGCACATAATTTTCTATGATTTTAATGTTGTTTCCCATTAATACGGTTAAAGAATGCTTGTAACCAAAGTATAGTACCTTATGCACAAAAACCTGTCAAAAATGAAAACCAACCCAAGATTACTACGTTTTTCACCCAAATCTTTTGCACATAATTTCGGTCACTTGGTTGTTGTTTCACATCAATGTAGCTCAAAAATATAACGGTTACAAGTTTAAGTCATTTAGCACGAAAACTCCCGAAAGTTACACACCAACACATGATGACTTGTTTTTGCACCGAAACCATATGCACATCATTTTTGGTCATTTTATTATTGTTTTACACCAATACGGTTAAAAAATGCTCAGAACAAAAGAACAGGACCCTAAATATGAAAACTTGCAAAAATAGAAACAAATTCCAGATAACTACATTTTTCACCCAAATCTTTTGAATACAATTTTCGGCCGTTTTATTGTTGTTTTCTGTCAATACGGCTGAAAAATATTGCGGTCAAAAGTTGAGGTCTTTATGCACGAAAACTCCCAAAAGTTACAAACCATCACATGATGACTTGTTTTTGCACCCAAACCATCCGCACATCATTTTTGGTAATTTTGTTGCTGTTTTCCATTAATACGGTTAAAAAGTTGCACGTACCTAAAGTATAGTACCGTCTGTATAAAAACCTGACAAAAATGGAAACTAACCCAAGATGACAATGTTTTTCACCCAAATTTTTCGTACATAATTTTCAATCATTTTGTTATTGTTTTCCTTCACAAAAACCTGTCAAAAATAAAAACCAACCCAAGATGACCACGTTTTTCACCCAAATCTTTTGCACATAATTTCGGTCATTTTGTTGTTGTTTCACATCAATACTGCTAAAAAATATAACGGTCACAAGTTTAGGTCATTTGACACGAAAACTCCCAAAAGTTACAAACCAACACATGATGACTTGTTTTTGCACCCAAACCATATGCACATCATTTTCGGTCATTTTATTGTTGTTTCCCACCAATACGGTTAAAAAATGTTCAGAACAAAAGAACAGGACGCTAAATACGAAAACATGCCAAAAATAGAAACCAATCCCATATGACTACATTTTTCACCCAAATCTTTTGCACACAATTTTCACCGTTTCGTTGTTGTATTCTGTCAATACGACTCAAAAATATTCCGGCCAAAAGTTTAGGTCTTTATAATTGAAAACTCTAAAAAGTTATAAACCAACACATTATGACTTCTTTTTGCACCCAAACCATATGCACATCATTTTTGGTCATTTTATTGTTGTTTCCCGCCGATATGGTTAAAAAATGCTTAGAACAAAAGAACAGGACCTTAAATATGAAAACCTGCCAAAAATAGAAACCAATCCCAGATAACTACATTTTTTACCCAAATCTTTTTGACATAATTTTTGGCCGTTTTGTTGTTGTTTACTGTCACTACGGCTGAAAAATATTCTGGTCAAAAGTTCAGGTCTTTATGCACGACAACTTCCAAAGTTACAAACCAACACATGATGACTTGTTTTTGATCCTAAACCATATGCACATCATTTTTAGTCATTTTGTCGTTGTTTCCCATCAATATGGTTAAAAAATGCTGAGGAAAAAAGAACTGAGCCCTAAATACGAAAACCTGCCAAAATGAAAACAAACCCAAGATAACTACATTTTTCACCCAAATCTTTTGTAGATAATTTTCGGTCATTTTGTTGTTTCCCATCAATACGACTGAAAAATATAACATTTAAAATTTTTTGTCATTCAACACGAAAACTCTCAAAAGATACAAACTAACACATGATGACTTGTTTTTGCACCTAAACCATGTGCACATCATTTTCTATGATTTTAATGTTGTTTCCCATTAATACAGCTAAAAAATGCTTGTAACCAAAGTACAGTGCCTTCTTCGCAAAAACCTGTCATAAATAAAAACCACCCCAAGATAACTACGTTTTTCACCCGAATCTTTTGTACATAATTTCGGTCATTTTGTTGTTGTTTCATATCAATAAAGCTCTAAAATATAACGGTCACAAGTTTAGGTCATTTGACACGAAAACTCTTAAAAGTTATACACCAACACATGATGACTTGGTTTTGCACCGAAACCATATGCACATCATTTTTGGTCATTTTATTGTTGTTTCCCACCAATACAGTTAAAAAATGTTCAGAACAAAAGAACATGACGCTAAATACGAAAACCTGCCAAAAATAGAAACCAATCACATATAACTACAATTTTCACCCAAATCTTTTGCACATAATTTTCACCATTTCGTTGTTGTATTCTGTCAATACGGTTCAAAAATATTCCGGCCAAAAGTTCAGGTCTTTGTGCACGAAAACTCCCAAAAGTTACAAACCAACACACGATGACTTGTTTGTGCACCCAAACCATCCGCACAATGTTTTTAGTCATTGATTCGGCAAGAAGAGCTCAAACCAGATTTTCAGAAAAACAGTTAATTCAGTTAAGCTCAGGCACGAATAAATTGATTCGGCTTAACCTGAAATCATTTTGTAATAGTTCAGTACTTTGTTTTCCAAAACTGTTAATTCAGTTATGCTCAGACACGAATAAATTGATTCGGCTTCATACATTTAAAAATTTACACGTATCTGAAGTACAGTACCGTCTGCACGAAAACCTGCCAAAAATGAAAACCAACCCAAGATGACTATGTTTTTCACCCACATCTTTTGTACATAATTTTTGATCATTTTGTTATTGTTTCCCATCACTATGGCTAAAAAATATAACGGTCAAACGTTTAGATAATTTGGCACGAAAACTCCCAAAAGATACAAACTAACACATGATGACTTGTTTTTGCACCTAAACCATGCGCACATCATTTTCTATGATTTTAACGTTGTTTCCCATTAATACAGTTAAAAAATGCTTGTAACCAAAGTACAATACCTTCTGCACAAACTGGTGGGAAAAAACAATAAAATGACCAAAAATGATGTGGATGGTTTGGGTCTAAAAACAAGTCATCTTGTGTTGGTTTGTAACTTTTGGGAGTTTTCGTGCATAAAGACCTGAACTATTGACCGGAATATTTTTCAGCCGTATTGGCAGAAAACAACAACAAAATGACCGAAAATTATATACAAAAGATTTGGGTGAAAAATATAGTTTTCTGGGGTTGATTTCTATTTTTGGCAGGTTTTCGTATTTAGGATCCTGTTCTTTTGTTCTCAGCATTTTTTAACCATATTAGTGGGAGACAACAATAAAATGCCGAAAATGATGTGTATATGGTTTGGGTGCAAAAACAAGTCATTATGTGGTGGTTTGTAACTTTTGGGAGTTTCCGTGCCAAATTACCTAAACTTGTGACCATTATATTTTGGAGCTGTATTGATGTTAAACAACAACAAAATGACCGAAATTATCTGCAAAATATTTGGGTGAAAAATATAGTCATCCTGGGTTTGTTTTCATTTTTGGCAGATTTTTGTGCGGAAGGTACTGTACCTTGGTTACAAGTAGTTTTTAACTGTATTAATGGAAAACAAAAATAAAATGACCAAAAATGATGAGCAGATAGTTTTAGTGCAAAAAGAAGTCATTATGTGTTTGTTTATAACTTTTGGAAGTTTTCGTGCATAAAGACCTAAACTTTTGACCGGAATATTTTTCTGCCGTGTTGACAGAAAACAACAACAAAATGACTGAAAATTATGTACAAAAGATTTGGATGAAAAATGTAGTTATGTGCGATTGGTTTCTATTTCCGGCAAGTTTTCATATTTAGGGTCATGTTCTTTTGTTTTGAGCATTTTTTAACCATATTGGTGGAAAACAACAATAAAATGACCAAAAATGATGTGCGGATGGTTTGGGTCCAAAAACAAGTCATCTTATGTTGGTTTGTAACTTTTGGAAGTTTTCGTGCATATAGACCTGAATTGTTGACCGGGATATTTTTCAGCCGTATTGATATAAAACAACAACAAAATGACCGAAAATTATGTACAAAAGATTTGGGTGAAAAATAAAGTTTTCTGGAGTTGGTTTCTATTTTTGGCAGGTCTTCGTATTTAAGATCCTGTTATTTTGTTCTAAGCATTTTTTAACCATATTAGTGGGAAACAACAATAAATTGACCGAAAATGATGTGCATATGGTTTGGGTGCAAAAATAAGTCATCATGTGTTGGTTTGTAACTTTTGGGAGTTTTCGTGCCAAATGACCTAAACTTGTGACCGTTATATTTTTGAGCTGTATTGATGTGAAACAACAACAAAATGACCGAAATTATGTGTAAAATATTTGGGTGAGAAACGTAGTCATCTTGGGTTCGTTTTCATTTTTGACAGATTTTTGTGCAGAGGGTACTGTACTTTGGTTACAAGCATTTTTTAACTGTATTAATGGAAAACAACAATAAAATGACCAAAATGATGAGCAGATAGTTTGGGTGGAAAAACAAGTCATCATGTGTTGGTTTGTAACTTTTGGGAGTTTTCGTACATAAAGACCTGAACTTTTTACCGGAATATTTTTTAGTCGCGTTGACAGAAAACAACAACCAAATGACCGAAAATTATGTACAAAAGATTTGGTGAAAAATATAGTTTTTTGGGGTTAGTTTCTATTTTTGGCAGGTTTTTGTATTTAGGGTCGTGTTCTTTTATTTTGAGTATTTTTTAACCATATTGGTAGGAAACAACAATAGAATGACCAAAAATGATGTGTGGATGGTTTGGGTCCAAAAAGAAGTCATCTTATGTTGGTTTGTAACTTTTAGGAGTTTTCGTGTATAAAGACCTGAACTGTTGACCGGAATATTTTTCAGTCGTATTGATAGAAAGCAACAACAAAATGACCGAAAACTATGTACAAAAGATTTGGGTGAAAAATATAGTTTTCTGGGGTTGGTTTATATTTTTGGCAGGTTTTCGTATTTAGGATCCTGTTTTTTTATTTTAAGCATTTTTTAACCATATTGGTGGGAGACAACAATAAAATGACTGAAATTTATGTACATAAACAAGTCATCATGTGGTGGTTTGTAACTTTTGGGAGTTTCCGTGCCAAATTACCTAAACTTGTAACCGTTATATTTTGGAGTTGTATTGATGTTAAAAAACAACAATATGACCGAAATTATGTTCAAAATATTTGGGTGAAAACTATAGTCATCTTGGGTTTGTTTTCATGTTTGACAGATTTTTGTGCGGAAGGTACTATACTTTGGTTACAAGTAGTTTTTAACTCTTATAATGGAAAACAACAATAAAATGACCAAAAATAATGAGCAGATAGTTTTAGTGCATAAAGAAGTCATTATGTGTTAGTTTGTAACTTTTTGAAGTTTTCGTGCATAAAGACCTGAACTTTTGACCGGAATAATTTTTAGCCGTTTTGACAGAAAACAACTACAAAATGACCGAAAATTATGTACAAAAGATTTGGGTGAAAAACGTAGTTATTTGGGATTGGTTTCTATTTTTGGCAGGTTTTCGTATTGAGGGTCATGTTCTTTTGTTTTGAGCATTTTTTAACCATATTGGTGGAAAACAACAACAAAATGACCGAAAATGATGTGCATATGGTTTGGGTGCAAAAACAAGTCATCATGTGGTGGTTTGTAACTTTTGGGAGTTTCCGTGCCAAATTACCTAAACTTGTGACCATTATATTTTAGAGCTGTATTGATGTTAAAAAACAACAAAATGACCAAAATTATGTGCAAAATATTTGGGTGAAAAATATAGTCATTTTGGGTTTGTTTTCATGTTTGACAGATTTTTGTGCGGAAGGTACTATACTTTGGTTACAAGTAGTTTTTAACTGTTATAATGGAAAAGAACAATAAAATGACAAAAAATGATGAGCAGATAGTTTTAGTGCATAAAGAAGTCATTATGTGTTTGTTTGTAACTTTTGGAAGTTTTCGTGCATAAAGACCTCAACTTTTGACCGGAATATTTTTTAGCCGTTTTGACAGAAAACAACTACAAAATGATAGAAAATTATGTACAAAAGATTTGGGTGAAAAATGTAGTTATTTGGGATTGGTTTCTATTTTTGGCAGGTTTTCGTATTGAGGGTCATGTTCTTTTGTTTTGAGCATTTTTGAACCATATTGGTGGAAAACAACAATAAAATGACCGAAAATGATGTGCATATGGTTTGGGTGCAAAAACAAGTCATCATGTGGTGGTTTGTAACTTTTGGGAGTTTCCATGCCAAATTACCTAAACTTGTGTCCGTTATATTTTGGAGTTGTATTGATGTTAAACAACAACAAAATGACCGAAATTATGTGCAAAATATTTGGGTGAAAAATATAGTAATCCTGGGTTTGTTTTCATTTTTGACATATTTTTGTGGAAAAGGTATTGTACTTTGGTTACAAGAAGTTTTTAACTGTATTAATGGAAAACAACAATAAAATGACCAAAAATGATGAGCAGATAGTTTGTGTGCAAAAAGAAGTCGTTATGTGTTGGTTTGTAACTTTTGAGACTTTTCGTGCATAAAGACCTGAACTTTTGACCGGAATATTTTTCAGCCGTGTTGACAGAAAACAATAACAAATTGACCGAAAGTTACGTACAAAAGATTTGGGTGAAAATATATAGTTATTTGGGGTTGGTTTCTATTTTTGGCAGGTTTTCGTACTTAGGATCCTGTTCTTTTGTTTTGAGCATTTTTTAACCATATTAGTGGGAAACAACAATAAAATGACCAAAAATGATGTGCGCATGGTTTGGGTGAAAAAACAAGTCATCATGTGTTGGTTTGTAACTTTTGGGAGTTTTCGTGCATAAAGACCTGAACTTTTGACCGGAATATTTTTCAGTCGGATTGACAGAAAACAACAACAAAATGACCGAAAATTATGCACAAGGGTGAAAATTATAGTTATCTGGGGTTGGTTTCTACTTTTTTCAGGTTTTCGTATTTAGGATCCTGTTCTTTTGTTCTAACCATTTCTTAACCATATTGGTGGGAAACAACAATAGAATGACCAAAATTGATATGCAGATGGTTTGGGTATAAAAACAAGTCATCATGTGTTGTTTTGTAACTTTTGGGAGTTTTCGTGCATAAAGATCTGAACTTTTGATCGGAATATTTTTCAGCCGTGTTGACAAAAACCAACAACAAAATGACCGAAAATTATGTAGAAAAGATTTGGGTGAAAAATATAGTTATCTGGGGTTAGTTTCTATTTTTGGCAGGTTTTTGTATTTAGGATCCTGTTCTTTTGTTCTAAGCATTTTTTAACCATATAGGTGGGAAGCAAGAATAAAATGACCGAAAATGATGTGCATATGGTTTGGGTCGAAAAACAAGCCATCATGTGTTGGTTTGTAACTTTTGGGAGTTTTTGTGCATAAAGACCTGAACTTTTGACCGGAATATTTTTCGGCCGTGTTGACAGAAAACAACAACAAAATGACCGAAAATTATATAGAAAAGATTTGGGTGAAAAATATAATTATCTGGGGTTGGTTTCTATTTTTGGCAGGTTTACGTATTTAGGATCCTGTTCTTTTGTTTTGAGCATTTTTTGACCATATTGGTGGGAAACAACAAGAAAATGACCAAAAAAGATGTGCGGATGGTTTGGGTGCAAAAACAAGTGATCATGTGTTGGTTTGTAACTTTTGGGAGTTTTCGTGCATAAAGACCTGAACTTTTGACCGGAATATTTTTCAGCCGTGTTGACAGAAAACAACAACAAAATGACCGAATATTATGTACAAAAGATTTGGGTGAAAAATGTAGTTATTTGGGGTTGGTTTCTATTTTTGGCAGATTTTCGTATTTAGGGTCTTGTTCTTTTGTTTTGAGCATTTTTTAACCATATTGGTGGGAAACAACGATAAAATGACCACAAATGATGTGCGGATGGTGTGGATGCAAAAACAAGTCATCATGCGTTGGGTTTAACTTGTGGGAGTTTTCGTGCATAAAGACCCAAACTTTTGACCGTAATATTTATCAGTCATGTTGACAGAAAACAACAACAAAATGACCGAAAATTAAGTACAAAAGATTTGGGGGAAAAATGTAGTTATCTGGGTTCGGTTTCTATTTTTGGCAGGTTTTCGTATTTAGGATCCGGTTCTTTTGTTCTAAGCATTTTTTGACCATATTGGTCGGAAACAACAATAAAATGACCGAAAATGATGTACATATCGTTTGGGTCTATAAACAAGTCATCATGTGTTGGTTTGTAACTTTTGGGAGTTTTCGTGCCAAATGACCTAAACTTGTGACCGTTATATTTTTGAGCTGTATTGATGTGAAACAACAACAAAATGACTGAAATTATGTGCAAAAAGTTTGGGTGAAAAGCGTAGTAATCTTGGGTTCGTTTTCATTCTGGACAGATTTTTGTGCAGAAGGTACTGTACTTTGGTTACAAGCATTTTTTAACCGTATTAATGGAAAACAACAATAAAAAGACCAAAAATGATGAGCAGATACTTTGGGTGCAAAAACAAGTCATGATGTGTTGGTCTGTAAGTTTTCGTGCATAAAGGCCTCAACTTTTGACCGGAATATTTTTCAGTCGTGTTGACAGAAAACAACAACAAAATGATCAAAAATTATGCACAAAAGATTTGAGTGAAAAATGTAGTTATTTCGGGTTGGTTTCTACTTTTGGCAGGTTTTCGTATTTAGGGTCCTACTCTTTTGTTTTGAGCATTTTTCAACCGTATTGGTGGGAAACAACAATAAAATAACAAAAAATGATGTGTGGAAGGTTTGGGTGCAAAAACAAGTCATCATGTGTTGGTTTGTAACTTTTGGGTGTTTTCGTGCATAAAGAACTGAACTTTTGACCGGAATATTTTTCATCCGTGTTGACAAAAAACAACAACAAAATGACCGAAAATTATGTACAAAAGATATGGGTGAAAAATGTAGTTATTTGGGGTTGGTTTCTATTTTTGGCAGGTCTTCGTATTTAGGATCCTGTTATTTTGTTCTAAGCATTTTTTAACCATATTAGTGGGAAACAACAATAAATTGACCGAAAATGATGTGCATATGGTTTGGGTGCAAAAATAAGTCATCATGTGTTGGTTTGTAACTTTTGGGAGTTTTCGTGCCAAATGACCTAAACTTGTGACCGTTATATTTTTGAGGTGTATTGATGTGAAACAACAACAAAATGACCGAAATTATGTGCAAAATATTTGGGTGAAAAACGTAGTCATCTTGGGTTTGTATTGATTTTTGATAGATTTTTGTGCAAGAGGTATTGTACTTTGGTTATAAGCAGTTTTTAACTGTATTAATGGAAAACAACAATAAAATGACCAAAAATGATGAGCAGATAGATTGGGTGCAAAAAGAAGTCATCATGTGTTGGTTTGTAACTTTTGGGAGTTTTCGTGCATAAAAACCTGAACTTTTCATCGGAATATTTTTCAGCCGTGTTGACAGAAAACCAGAACTAAATGACCGAAAATTATGTACAAAAGATATGGGTGAAAAATGTAGTTATTTGGGGTTGGTTTCTATTTTTGGCAGGTATTCGTATTTAGGTCCTGTTCTTTTGTTTTGAGCATTTTTTAACCATATGGGTAGGAAACAACAATAAAATGATCAAAAATGATGTGCAGATGGTTTAGGTGCAAAAACAAGTAATCATGTTTTGGTTTGTAACTTTTGGGAGTTTTCGTGCATAAAGACCTGAACTTTTTACCGGAATATTTTTCAGCCGTGTTGACAGAAAACAACAACAAAATTATCGAAAATTATGTACAAAAGATTTGGGTGAAAAATGTAGTTATTTAGGGTTGGTTTCTATTTTTGGCAGGTTTTCGTATTTAGGGTACTGTTCTTTTGTTTTGAGCATTTTTTAACCATATTGGTGGGAAACAACAATAAAATACCAAATAATGATGCGCGGATGGTTTGGGTGGAAAAACAAGTTATCATGTGTTGGTTTGTAACTTTTGAGAGTTTTCATGCATAAAGACCTGAACTTTTTACCGGAATATTTTTCAGCCGTGTTGACAGAAAACAACAACAAAATGACCGAAAATTATGTATAAAATATATGGGTGAAAAATGTAGTTATTTGGGGTTGGTTTCTAGTTTTGGCAGGTTTTCGTATTTAGGGTCCTGTTCTTTTTTTTAAGCATTTTTTAACCATATTGGTGGGAAACAACAATGAAATGACCAAAAACGATGTGCGGATGGTTTGGGTGCAAAAACAAATCATCATGTGTTGGTTTGTAACTTTTGAGAGTTTTCGTGCATAAAGACCTGAACTGTTTACCGGAATATTTTTCAGCCGTGTTGACAGAAAACAACAACAAAATTATCGAAAATTATGTACAAAAGATATGGGTGAAAAATGTAGTTATTTGGGGTTGGCTTCTAGTTTTGACACGTTTTCGTATTTAGGGTCCTGTTCTTTTTCTTGAGCATTTTTTAACTATATTGGTGGGAAACAACAATGAAATGACCAAAAATGATGTGCGGATGGTTTGGGTGCAAAAACAAGTTATCATGTGTTGGTTTGTAACTTTTGGGAGTTTTCGTGCATAAAGACCTGAACTTTTGACCGGAATATTTTTCACTCATGTTGACAGAAAGCAACAATAAAATGACTGAAAATTATGTACAAAAGATATAGGTGAAAAATGAAGTTATTTGGGCTTGGTTTCTAGTTTTGGCAGGTTTTCGTATTTAGGGTCCTGTTCTTTTTTTTGAGCATTTTTTAACCATATTGGTGGGAAACAACAATGAAATGACGAAAAATGATGCGCGGATGGTTTGGGTGCAAAAAGAAGTCAGCATGTGTTGGTTTGTAACTTTTGAGAGTTTTCGTGCATAAAGACCTGAACTTTTGACCGGGATATTTTTCAGTCGTGTTGACAGAAAACCACAACAAAATGATCGAAAATTATGTACAAAAGATATGGGTGAAAAATGTAGTTAGTTGGGGTTGGTTTCTAGTTTTGGCAGGTTGTCGTATTTAGGGTCCTGTTCTTTTGTTTGAGTATTTTTAACCATCTTGGTGGGAAACAACAATGAAATAACCAAAAATGATGTGCGGATGGTTTGGGTGCAAACATAAGTCATCATGTGTTGGTTTGTAACTTTTGGGAGTTTTCGTGCATAAAGACCTGAACTTTTGACCTTAATATTTTTCAGCCGTGTTGACAGAAAACAACAACAAAATGACTGAATATTATGTATAAAAGATTTGAGTGAAAATGTAGTTATTTGGGGTTGGTTTCTATTTTTGGCAGGTTTTCGTATTTAAGATCCTGTTGTTTTGTTCTAAGCATATTTTAACCATATTGGTTGGAAACAACAATAAAATAACAAAAATGATGTGCGGATCATTTGGGTGCAAGAACAAGTCATCATGTGTTGGTTTGTAACTTTTGAGAATTTTCGTGCCAAATGTCCTAAACTTGTGACCGTTATATTTTTTAGCTGTATTGATGTGAAACAACAATAAAATGACCGAAATTATGTCCAAAAAATTTGGGTGAAAAATGTAGTCATCATGAGTTCGTTTTCATTTTTGACAGATTTTTGTTCTGAAGGTACTGTACTTTGGTTACAGGCATTTTTAACTGTATTAATGACAAACAACAATAAAATGACCAAAAATGATGAGCAGATAGTTTGGGTGTAAAAACAAGTCATCATGTGTTGGTTTATAAATTTTGGTAGTTTTCGTGCATAAAGACCTGAACTTTTGACCGGAATATTTTTCAGTCGTGTTGACAGAAAACAACAACAAAATGACCGAAAATTATGTACAAAAGATATGGGTGAAAAATGTAGTTATTTGGGGTTGGTTTCTAGTTTTGACAGGTTTTCGTATTTAGGTTCCTCTTGTTTTTTTTGAGCATTTTTTAACCATATTGGTGGGAAACAACAATGAAATGACCAAAAATGATGTGCGGATGGTTTGGGTGCAAAAACAAGTCATCATGTGTTGGTTTGTAACTTTTGAGAGTTTTCGTGCATAAAGACTTGAACTTTTCACCGGAATATTTTTCAGCCGTGTTAACAGAAAACAACAACAAAATGACTGAAAATTATGTATAAAAGATTTGGGTGAAAAATGTAGTTATTTGGGGTTGGTTTCTATTTTTGGCAGGTTTTCGTATTTAAGATCCTGTTCTTTTGTTCGAAGCATTTTTTAACCATATTCGAGGGAAACATCAATAAAACAAAAAAAAATGATGTGCGGATGGTTTGGGTGCAAAAACAAGTCATCATGTGTTCGTTTGTAACTTTTAGGAGTTTTCGTGCATAAAGACCTGATCTTTTGACCGGAATATTTTTCAGTCTTGTTGACAGAAAACCACAACAAAATAACCGAAAATTATGTACAAAAGATATGGGTGAAAAGTGTAGTTATTTGGGGTTAGTTATTATTTTTGGCAGGTTTTCGTATTTGGGGTCCTGTTCTTTTGTTCTAATCATTTTTTAACCATATTGGTGGGAAACAACAATAAAATAACCAAAAAAGATGTGCAGATGGTTTGGGGGCAAAATCAAGTCATCATGTCTTGGTTTGTATGTTTTGAGAGTTTTCGTGCATAAAGACCTGAACTTTTGACCGGAATATTTTTCAGCCGTGTTGACAGAAATTAACAACAAAATTATTGAAAATTATGTACAAAAGATATGGGTGAAAAATGAAGTTATTTGGGGTTGGTTTCTATTTTTGGCAGGTTTAGGTATTTAGGGTCCTGTTGTTTTGTTTTGAGCATTATTTGACCACATTGGTGGGACACAACAATAAAATAACCAAAAATGATGTGCGGATGGTTTGGGTGTAAAAACAAGTCATCATGTGTTGGTTTGTATCTTTTGGGGGTTTTCGTGCATAAAAACCTCAACTTTTGACCGGAATATTTTTCAGCCATCTTGACAGAAAACAACAAAATGACCGAAAATTATGTACAAAAGATATGGGTGGAAAATGAAGTTATTTGGGAATGGTTTCTATTTTTGGCAGGTTTAGGTATTTAGGGTCCTGTTGTTTTGTTTTGAGCATTGTTTAACCATATTGGTGGGAAACAACAATAAAATAACCAAAACTGATGTGCGGATGGTTTGGGTGCAAAAACAAGTAATCATGTGTTGGTTTGTAACTTTTGGGAGTTTTCGTGCATAAAGACCTGAACATTTGACCGGAATATTTTTTAGCCGTGTTGACAGAAAACAACAACAAAATGACCGAAAATTATGTACAAAAGATGTGGGTGGAAAATGAAGTTATTTGGGATTGGTTTCTATTTTTGGCAGGTTTAGGTATTTAGGGTACTGTTGTTTTGTTTTGAGCATTGTTTGACCATATTGGTGGGAGACAACAATAAAATGACCAAAAAAGATGTTCGGATGGTTTGGGAGAAAAAACAAGTCATCATGTGTTGGTTTGTATCTTTTGGGAGTTTTCGTGCATAAAGACCTCAACTTTTGACGGGAATATTTTTCAGCCGCGTTGACAAAAATCAACAACAAAATGACCGAAAATTACGTATAAAAGATATGGGTGAAAAATGAAGTTATTTGGGCTTGCTTTCTATTTTTGGCAGGTTTCGTATTTAGGGTCCTGTTGTTTTGTTTTGAGCATTGTTTGGCAATATTGGTAGGAAACAACAATAAAATAACCAAAAATGCTGTGCGGATGGTTTGGGTGCAAAAACAAGTCATCATGTGTTCGTGTGTAACTTTTGGGAGGTTTCGTGCATGAAGACCTTAACTTTTGACCGGAATATTTTTCAGCCGTGTTAACAGAAAACGACAACAAAATGACCAAAAATTATGTATAAAAGATTTGGGTGAAAAATGTAGTTATTTGGGGTTGGTTTCTATTTTTGGCAGGTTTTCGTATTTAGGGTCCTGTCTTTTGTTTTGAGCATTTTTTGACCATATTGGTGGGAAACAACAATAAAATAACCAAAAATGTTGTGGAGATGGTTTGGGTGCAAAAACAAGTCATCATGTGTTGGTTTGTAACTTTTGGGAGTTTTCGTGCATAAAGACCTGAACTTTTGACAGGAATATTTTTCAGCCGTGTTGACAGAAAACAACAACAAAATGACCGAAAATTATGTAGAAAAGATTTGGGTGAAAAATGTAGTTATTTGGGGTTGGTTTCTATTTTTTGCAGGTTTTCGTATTTAGGGTCCTGTCTTTTGTTTTGCGCATTTTTTAACCATATTGGTGAGATACAACAATAAAATAACCAAAAATGATGTGCGGATGGTTTGCGTGCAAAAACAAGTCATCATGTGTTGGTTTGTAACTTTTGGGAGTTTTCGTGCATAAAGACCTGAACTTTTGACAGGAATATTTTTCCGCCGTGTTGACAGAAAACAACAACAAAATGACCGAAAATTATGTAGAAAAGATTTGGGTGAAAAATGTAGTTATTTGGGGTTGGTTTCTATTTTTTGCAGGTTTTCGTATTTAG
>Ga0209489_104631_pt1 | contig 25104 bp, 6 predicted proteins | sample SiratrowhiteBW_FD_187527 | JGI IMG/M metagenome (GOLD analysis project Ga0209489, IMG submission 187527) | Root nodule microbial communities of legume samples collected from California, USA - Siratro white BW (SPAdes) (version 2) | ecosystem: Host-associated > Plants > Roots > Nodule | place: USA...
TACTCTTTCCAACTTTACCACTCTAATAACTCTCTTCTTTCCATAATCTATAAATAAATTTACAATAATTCAAAATACTGCCATAACATTTCTGTGTAAATTTTTAAGAACGTCTCCAGACTTATCCTTCGTCGCAATCAACACTTTCATTTTCAACTTAATATATAAAAATCACTCGATGAATAATTTTTTACACCAAAGTACTTTTTAACAGAGTTATGTGTTAACAAAGTCGATAAATAATTTATATCAATATACAATAATCTAAGAGACATATTGTACTTATCGAAATTCAACCAAAATCATTTGAAGTGGATTTAGGTTGATTTCAGAAAGTCAAACTTTGATTAGTTAAATCCTCTCTAACCATAATTGTCAAACTTTGTTCTTGAAATATCATGTAGAAATTTATTTATAAAAGATTATTTGATGTTTAAGTTAATAAAAACTTAGAGACTAGTATGATAAGTATTTAGTTAATAGAAATGTTTGAGTGGGTACTCTTAAAATAATGTTTAATTTATAGATTTTGGAACTTATATTAATATTCAAGTTGTTATTGAATATTGAATTGTTGAGTCTTTCATTTTTATTAGTTTTAAATATAATTTGAGTTATTTGGATATATGTGTGGTTATAGTTATCTTCTCAACAGAAACTATTTGAAGTGGATTTTTCAGGAAAGTTGAGCTTTGATAAAGCTAGATAGTCTCTAATAATATGTCTTCTTCTCAAAGTAATACAAATTCCTATAAGCATTAATTAATTAGGGGCTTTAAAGTTAACCATGAATTTTTATGATTTTGAAGTGTTATTTCACTTAGGTGATTTTGAATGTCTGATTGTTTCATTTTGGGACTCGAAGCTCTATTACGGTTTTGTCCTTAAAAGGTGTCTCAGAAGGTTAAAGGAGAAAAATGTATTTAAATTGTCATTGATCGTGACTCCTAAGCAATGTGAGACTATTGAATTTATAGAAATTAGTCTTCAGTTGAAGATAAGAGAATAAAAGTTCGTCTTTAAAATCACTTTTCTATTCTCTTAAACTACACTAATGTTTCAATCTCAAATCTATTGAGATAATATCATTAGGACCAGTTACCATACTAGAACTCAAAGCTCCTTTATCATTATGTCTTTAAAAAGCATTTCAAAAAATTAAAAGAAAAAGAAAATATATTTAAATTACTCTTTAACCTTAAATCATAAATAATATAAAACTATTAAGCATATGAAAATATTCAATAAATATTGTTTAAATAATTGAAAGATGAATTATATAATCATGATAGTTGAATGATTACTAATTTTAATCGAAATAATTATATTGTTGTTGTTTTTTATCTTGCTAAATTTTATAATAATTTGAAATAATTATCATTAGTTGACTTGTCTCTAATTCTAAATAATAATATGCAGGCATGTGGCAATATTGTAATTGTATTAAAACTTCACTCGTTTTCTTTAAAGGCTAAAATATGCATTTAATTTGTTTAAAAATTATTTCTTAATATATTTAGAAGGACTTGCTACTGAAATAGACTTTGGATCATTCTAGATTTTAGAAAACGTAGAAAATTAAGTTAGACTTACTCTTTATAACTCTTGATTTGTAACCTAATCTATTTCTACCGTATGTTTAAGTTATTGTTTATTTAACAGTGTTTTAGTAATTTTAGTTTAATTTTTACATTAGTGTGAGTGAGAGGGAGGGAGGAGTCACATGCTTCTATGGCTGTGATATTTGTGCAAGATAATTAAGAATATATTATTATAAACATTAGTAATCAAAGGTAGTGTTTGAGGTCTTCGCAAGATAATTTAAAAAAATGGCTTACGGTATATGCTTGCTAAGAAGCGAGAAAAAGGAATCCTTGAAGCATAAAACGGTCACATTTGATGAAAGGAATTAAAGTACACTTGAACTTGTGGTGATGTAATAGAAACAACTAGTTTTTATTTCTCCTTTTCCTTTTCCATCTTTGAATTTTTTAACCTTTTGAGAAGAATATCTCGATTATGTATCTATGTACAAGTGCAAACATGGATATCTTCTTCCCAAAGAGAACCAACTCTGCTGCAGTTCCTCACCCAGTCTCATGGAAAATTGTCTTTCTATCTTTATTTACTTTTTTTTTCACAATAAAAAAAATAAAATATATTTCAAAAAATGTAAAATGTTTTTCAATTGTTCAATATATCTCTAGATGAAAATTATGAAATATTCTTCATAAGTTTTCATTTAAAACTCGATTTCTTATAACAAAATACCCCTTTTATTTGGTAGTTTGATCTCTTAATTATTTAAATACATAAAACTTTCAATATTTCTAATGTGTCCATCAATACAAACTGCAGATAGGTCGGATTTCCTACAATAAAAAATTTGTAGGTAAAATACTTGTAGAATTTTTTTTTACAAATTTTATTTTCTGTGGACATTTCTCACATTCTTATCGGTCAGAAATATTTCACGTATTTGGTTTCAAATTTTTAACAAAGATTTTCCGTGAAACACCTGTAGGAATTTTTTTTCTAATTATAATTCAAAGGTCAAACCTTCTATACAACGGCAAAAACAATAATAATAACAAAAAAACAATAATAATAATAATAATAATAATAATAATAATAATAAATAATAATAATAATAAAAAAAAAGTACACATTTTTTTATTCAACATAAAATATATAAAAGTATAGTCACTCATAAGCAAATAAATATAAGTATTGGTATAGTATTTTAAAAAATTTCTTCTTATATGTACAATTTTTACAAAAACTTATTTATTTTTATGTCACATTTTAAAATTCAAAAAGCGAGTCTTAATTATGTTTACTTATTATATTTAAATTGTATATTCACTTTACTCTTATAAGGAAGTATTAAATAAGATAGGATTTTCTTTATTGGCTAAAAAAGCTGCAAAATATTTATATTTTTGGTTTTTTTCTCACTTTAGTACAATTTCTTTGTGTAGGCTTAAAATGGACAAATAGTGTCAATAAGGTATGACTTAATCAATAAATAATGAAATTGTGTAAGATATTAGTGATGATAGTATGTTACGATTTCATTTATTTCTTCGTACTTAAATCGTGTCATCTTGACACTAGCTTGGCTCTTCACCCCAACTTCTTCCAAATACATCCCATGTATGACTATATTGCTTATCACATATATTTTAGATTATTTTCTGTATCAACAGTTCTCCTTGTTGAATGAATGTATTTGTTTAAACTTATATTATATCACACCAAAAATTTCTTCTTTCCACATGAATCATGGCTGTGTCACACAATTTTATTTTTTCTTAATTAAAATTATGTTTAGGTCAAACTATTTTTTCTGATTGCCCATTTTGATAAAAAAAAAAAAAAATTGCCCATTTTGGATATTGGACAGAAAAATTACACCAATCCAGAAAAAAAAAAACCAATGCCGTTTCCTCAAATTTATAATTAATTAATTCATGTGTAAGAGGAAATTTGTGACAAATAAAAAGCGAGGGAGAAAGTATTTGTTATTTTGACTTTCTAAATTAAAATTAATTATAAAAAATTGAGTATATTTATTAATTATATTTGTAAATTAGTAATTTCTTGTAGTGAATATTTTGAAAAAAATTAGTTACAGGTGTCTTATATCTTATTGTAAAAAAACTAATATTTATTTTTAATTTCAGCTTTCTGCCAATGACAAGTAATTAAATACAAACATAATTTTGAAGAGATTCATCACAAATGTATAAGATATGTTCTACGTATTAAAAATTAGTATTATTTAAGGTTTAGAATCTTGTTTGTTACTCAGATATTGTCATTTCATATTTTTACTTTGGTTTTTATTAATAGTTACGGTTAGTTTAATTATATTTTAATGATTTTACATTGAAATGTTCATTTACTTTAATTGGACAAATTTTTGTATTCATTAGTCTAGATCAACCTTGAATTATATTCTGTTAACTTACAATTACAGGTTGAGAAAGACACAAATCAGCTAATTATAATAAAAAAAAAATTATAATACATTATATCCGTCATGGTCTCTAATCAATATAATATGTTACAAACTTTATATTTTTCACAAAATGGACATATTACATCATAACCAATATAATATGTCTTTCAGGTTTATCTTTTTAATTATTTTGATATTACGTTGATTATAATTTATATTGATGTTTTAAGGATGTAAAATTTAAAAAAATAACTAATATAAACATGTTTTCGTAGCAGTGCATCTAATAATTTTATGATACTTAATAATTGAAAGATGTTATAACATTTTTAGAAAGGATCAAATTAATAATTGATGAGTAGTGTATAATAAAGAGTCATTGATTCATATTATAATGTAAAGATGACAAAGAAAGAAAAAATCAAGAGAAAAGGGAGAGAAGAGAAAAGGAAAATACAGAAGCAAATAAATGAAAGAAGAGCCTAAATATTATCTGACAATAAACTTTTAAATATCTTCAAGTGAATGCACACATTATATAACTGTATTGGTTGATTTATTCCCCTAACATGCTTTTCCACATATGTTTTATTTTGTCTTTTTGGTATCCATTGTATGGATATGCCATGTTTGGATTTCAAGAGAGGTTCTGTTTATTAATTGGAGGATTTGTGTGACTACTAGTTAACTTTTTTGGAAATAGTTTCTGATGTCATGACCAGGAGTGAGTTTTGTTGGATCATCTATGGCTATCAGGGTGGAGAGTTTTGAAACTCAAGCATTTAGGCTTTTCTCATCTGAACAAGAGAAAATAACCCTTCATAAACAACTATTCACATTATTAATAGACTTGCTACTTAATCCTGAGAATAAATTAATGTGTTTAATGGTTAAAAACTGTAGAAACCTAATTGTCACATAAATTCTTTGAATAATCTACTTGTCACCTCTATAACTCTTAAAAACAAAAAATAGGTGTTTACTCTGTTTTTATATCACTTTTCTTGTGGTCATTCTTTTTTCTTCCCTGTCTCTTCTCTAGCAAAACTAAAATAATTTTATTCTAATTTATTTTCTAACAACCTTTTAGGAGCTGCATAACAAATTCTTGATAAATATAATTTTATGCTTAAATAAAAATGTGAAAAAAGTTATTAATGTGACCGAGTGTGCAAAATCTACCTTCAATGTCTAAAGGTTAATTACCTAATATGCTTTTCAAATATTGTGAATAATTTTTTCTTTTTAAATTTTATTATTTTAATAAAATATATAAATGAAAAATAATATACCTATTAACATATCATATAAAAATACTTTATTATTTTCTAAATGCGCTATATACTAGTGTCTACATTTTTATTAACTTACGTTCAATTTTTCAAAAAATAATGTTGCCATAAATTTGTTTTAGTATGAATTAAAAATTTTAAATACAATTACTTGTGGTAATTTAGTAAACAAATTTATATCCCTAAAATTTAAAGATAAATATTTAATAAATTCATTAAAATTTCAATTAATTTACAAAAAACTAATTGTAAAAATTTAAGTTTAGTTTATATGTAATAATGACTGTTTGATTTCCGGTCAAAACAAATATAGACAAATCTATGATGTGTTAAAATTGAATCCATTTTGAATACCTTTAATTTTGTATATATGAAACGTGAATAATAGGGTCAAACTAAAAACCAAAGTCCCTAATATTTCGGTCCATCCTACGTTGTGCAGTGAAGTGTGAATGCTGCTGAAATTGAACGCAGGGTAGTCCAAAGTAAGAGTTAAAAGCAAAGGAGAATGACGGCTACCAAAAGAAGGGTAGAACAAAAATTCTACCTTCTAGGACAATGCTATAGTTTGACGTTTGAGACAGGTAAAATGACTGCAGTTACAACAATTGAACAGTGAATACAATGATTCAGGGTTGTGTTCCATATTTTAATAATCAAGCCTCTAATTGCACCAGCACCTAAATAATCTCAACTAACACACAGTGAAGTGCCTTAATCAAACAAGAATTAAAGTTGGCATTAAAACTAATGAGACTGTTATGATAGCATAGCATATGAGTCAAATTAATAGATAAGGAGATTGTTTAGATGCAAAATGTGAACTAAAATGAAGAGTGAATAGTAGTAGTAGTAGTACCTTGATTTCAGAATGGAAGTAAGCAATGAATAATAGAGCACCTAATCTGTAACAACAATAACAAATGCAGAGCCGGGGATTTGACCGTGTTAATTACTGCTGGCATAACATTAATTTCAGAAATGATCTCCTGATTCACACACACCCACTGATTTTAAGTTTCTTCTCCAACCTACGTACAAAACTTCTCTTGCAATACCTAACAAAATGCAATGCCATTCAATATTTTTCAATTGATGGATAAACAACAACATTTAAATCGTCTCAGTAACTTTGGCTCTGTCCCAATCCAACCCAATTCGGTTACAAGCATAATTGCTATATGCATCAACTCCTGTTCAACTTAAAATGAGTCATGAATAGCTCAGACACAGAAACGAAGATGGTCCCCCTCAGTCCCTAAACTTTCGTACCCCTTACGCCCCACAATATGTATGCAGCTTTGCCGACAGTTTTTTTTTTTCATTTTTTACGTCAACCAAACATATCTCTCTCCGAAACTAATTTTTTGTCAAAATTATTACCTTATCTCTAGTTAATATGTTGATATTTAAACTAAAGTTAACATTATATATATAGACCGAGGTTTAACTAGTTCAAAGCAGTCAGATTCTCATTATCACAAAAATTATAAACAGTGTCTAAGTCAGTTAGTGCTGCTGAGAAATTTACCCACTCGCTGTCAGGCCGTTGAAAAGTTTTGTAGAATCTTACATCACTTGGATTTTGGATGACCTTACTGCTTGTAATGATGATGGTGAAAGGGACCACGAGTTCTTGCTCTCAAATGTTTCTGTTACCTATTCAGATTCGAAATCAGTTCCTTATAATTCTGTCCTAGATGAGAAGTTGAAATTGGTGTCTTCTTGGAACGTGCCTACTTCTAGAGTGGTCCCAGTACCTGCCCTCATAACTTAATTACATCAAAATTATAGAACCATCACTTAAATTAATTCACGCACTCAACTTTTCTATAACTACCATATCTAAATAAGAAAAATAGTGTCTTTAAATACAACAATTGGGTCAAAAAAAGAAAACAAATATATGTGGCCGCAGTCGACGTAGCAGCTATATATTTGGTATAATATATTGAGATGAGACGAGATGCTTCTTTTGTACCATTCATCTTCACCAACGATCTCAACGTACTAATTTTCTCAAATCAAATCGTTGGATATGAGACATGATGACTGACATGATAACATGATTCTTGTATTAAACTATTGGTCTCAATAAATAAACAATGATGTAGGTATTTTGAAAACGAACATGCTTATATATCCGTTACGTAGACTTGCATTATGAAATGTGAAGAATTTAATACATTTTTCAATTGAGCAAATGATGTCATATTCAGAACTAGATTCAGTTTCACATGATACATTTTTTACCCTTACATCATTCCTGACCCTCTTACCCACTCAGCTCCATATTCTATGTTATACTATAACCCTCTGGGGAGAGAGAAGTACCCTACTTCAAAATTTGAAGTGGTCCTGTTTCGCGGGGGATTTCAAAACTCCAAAAATACTAATATACTGTATTGGAATCAATAGTTTGTAGTGTCAGCCACATAATTTGATATCAACTATCATATACATATTTTCATCTCCTTATATTGTTCTTTTCTCGCATTCTCAGTTCTTTATATTATTTTTTTTGTTCTCTGTCTCAAGGCTTTGAGATTTGCGTTTTGAAAACTTAGAAGAGGTACGTGCTATAGTACTTTCAACGTTGAAAGGGAGGGAAAGATAGATATAGGACAAGGAGCCTCTATTATAGCTAAAGCACTTATATTAAAGGAAGGGTAGGATCCTAACGAGGGCAACATAGCACAAATATATATATATATATATAAGGGTTACCCTGTGAATTTTGCATCTTTTAAAGCGAGCATTGTTGAGGATGGGAAATAAAATGAAATTATGGATGAGGCCCCATTCCTTCTCGATGCAAATTATCCAAAAAATTATGAGAGAGTGGGTGTGGGGCATACATGAACATACATATATACAGTCACTAATTTACTTTGTACCATGTGGGCCTTACACATGTTGACCTTGTGTGTTCCCCCTTGAGATGAAAACCAAAGCCCAAATTGAGAACTACTATAAAGGAAGGTTAAACTTCTATATCTAAAAATGGACCAAACAAAACTATTATCGAAAACCCTCGCCATCATTTTTTTGTCTTGTAACATTTAGAGAATTAGGATAATAGAAATGAGCCAATTTTACTCATAGCCTTTAGGGATTTGAATCTTCAAAAATGAGATTTATGTTGTAGTTGGATTCAAATGAAATTAATAAAGAAAGAAGAGGCTTAAGCCAAACAAGATTAAAATTTTGCATTATCACATTCTCTTAAAATATTCTAGAATCTATTATGTACTATTTTTTAATAAAAAAAAGAAAATGTCTAAACTCAACAAAATTAGAATTCTGCAGTATCACATTATCCTAAAACATTCTAGAATCTAATAGGTACTATTTCTAACAAAGAAAAAAGAGGTCAAGCCCAATAAGATTAAGATTATGCAGTACTACATTAATGTTACAGGACCCTATCTTGTTGAGCTTCGACCTCTTCTTTCTTTGTTAAAAATATAGAAAACAAATTGGAAAAATAAAAAATTAAAAAAAAAGTTATTAATGGATAAAAATAGGAAGAACAAAATTTCAAATTAAAGTTTTGGAAGACGAAAAGATTAATGAGATGAGTTGTAACCTATCATTTACATCTCTAATTATTAGCTTCTCATCTCTCGTATAAGTCTACATAATTGTATATTTTGTGGATTTTAGGCAAATTGTTTAGATTTGGAGATGCCTAATTTATCACTACTGTGTATATTTGTTATATCGCAAAGAAAGTCTTTTAAAATATATTAGTATATTATATGAAAAATGTTTTATACTAAATATTCTTTTATTATATGAAAAGTTAAATTTAATTAAAAAATAAATTTTGATTGTAATATTTTATTTTACCTTTCTCTTGCTATAATTTTTATTTAATTTTGGAGAAATTAAAAAAAGAAAAAGAAAGAGAGATTTTTTCTGCCCTCCCCCTTTCATACTTAGTTCGTCGAAAGGTTTTTTTTAGGTATCTTAAAACAAACTATCAACTTTTGAATGGCAATTTCTTTCCTTTCATATATTTTTTTAACTACTTGCATAATATTTTTTAAATTATATAATTTAAAATTTATTTTTTATTTTCAAATTAATTAAACCATCACCAACATTGTATTCTCCCTCGACATCGCGACTTCAATTAAACATACCACAAACACCAAATATTACTTAAGTCACCACTTATCCATTTTTTTTAGAAAATAATGTGATAATTTAAAAGTCATTTTTTTATTTCTACTATCAAAATTGAACAATCCAAACATAAAAAATAATTTATCATTAAATAATCTATAAAAAAATTTTAAAAAGTAACTTTTTATATAATTTTGAAGTTTTTTTAAATTGTACAATTTAAAATAAATTTTTTTACTTTTAAATTATATAATTTAGAAAAGATAAAATAGAAATTTTTATGTTTATGGGATGCTAAAGAAATGTACAGAGGTGGAGGAAGAATTTGCCGTTTTAAATTTTACTCTTAGACAAGTAGTTGAAATTCTTTTCTTTTTTTTTTTGGTTGGTTCTCTTAAAAACAAATAAAGCCAAGGAAGCCGGCATGTACGGATCCTAGGGCTGAAATTTCCTTCCTTCGATTATAATTATTAAAATATTTAACTTGTAATAAAAAATCATTTAACAAATAAAAATCTCCACAAAAAATTATTAGTTTTATATTAAAAAATTACAAGTAATTTTTATTTCAAAAGATAAAAGTAATAAAAATAATTAATAAAAATTTATGAACGAAAATTTCTATTTCGAATGATAAAAAGTTCTATAATTCATAGGATATTGAATAACTTGTGTTATATTATATTTCTTGTGAATTTTGTTCATTAGATTTCAATTCATTGAGATAGTAAATGAAACGAAAGAGGTGCACAACCTTTCTAAAACTTCACAGAACAAAAATATAGCAAGCAGTATCATGACTTCGATCTTATCTGTTCCTCACTAACATAAAAGAACTTGTCTTTAAAAGATAGCTAGATATTCTTCATATTACAAATCATACTGTTTTTTGGGTGTCAGGTTTGGAAAACTCTCCCATCTCTAAGGCAATATAATAATGGAACATGACTCAAAAATAGTCTCTCAATTTAAAATATGATGAACCCACACATGTTTATTATATGCTATATTCTCCAATACTTCCCCCCAATACCATCTGGGTAGGTCTATGTAGGCCCAATTGCAACTTCTGTACCATCTAAAACTCAGGTAATTTACTTTTACTTGTTTTTTTTTTTATCTTTCTTATTCTTCACGTTAGGGTTTTCGCAATTAAGTTCTGTTGCTTATATTTTTAGTTTGCATGCACTTGTATTACTTGAGTTTCAAAGGTTTTGTTAGTGGGATTACAGTATTGGGCTTTGATACCTATGGAATGCAGACCAAAAAGAGTGAAATGAGCTAGCTATTATTTAAATTTGAAAAATAGCATATTGCTCAAAATTCCTCAACTGACTACACTCAAAACCACTCCTAACATATTGCTCAAAATACCTACATACTTTCATTTTCTCTATTATCCAAATATAAAGCTTGTATGTACTGCAACAATGGCCCACATTAGCTCACCTCTTTAAGTCAATATGAGATTTCTAGTACCTGTTAAAATATTAAAAATAAATAATTTATTTATTAACTATTTTATCATTGCGAATAGCTTTGAACTTTTTAAATTGTTCTGACCTGTTTTTTTTACAGTTCAATAAAAATAAATAGTTAGTGATTGTAACTTATAAATCCATGTATTAATAATGATTTATCTTGGAATTAAGTTGGGTTTAAAAGGTTATACTTTTAAAAAATATAAAATTAGTGAGCCATCTTGTCTTATCATACTGAGTTAAGTTGGGTTAAAAAAAATATAATTTTTTTTTTAAATGTAAGTTAAACTGAACCAAGTGTGGATTAAAGGGTTCAATGTAGATTGGAGATAGATCGACCATAACTAACTAAAATCAACCATTTATCATTCTTTCATTATATTTTTTTTTACTAATTTTAACTATATAGTTTAATAATCTATTTTTTTTTAAGATTATAATGTTGTTGAATAATATTTAAATCTTTGAATGCTAAATTTATTTATTTGCCTAGTTATATTGATTGATATTTTGATTTTAATTTCGCTTATTAATTGTACTTGTATAAATAAATTATGAGTCCAGCCAATTTACTTAAATTTAATTCAATTCATTTTGATTGCATCATAATAAATTTAAAATTTAGTAAGCTAAAATAAATTTTAAAGAAACAAATATGCTTAACTGAGTACATTCCTTTGTCGCAACTTACCAAAAATAAAAGTAAAGTGTAGTAAGTTAACTTGATTTTAATTTAACCCTTTTATGAGCTACTTTAATACTCCAGCTTACACGACACTAACATGCATATCAACATTCCTTAAATAAATACTGTTGAATCCTGAAAAACAAACTACTCGTGTATGTTTTAGATGTAATTTTTTCTATCAAAATTTGGACCATAACCAAAAATCACAAGGATCAGAACTAATATAATCATTAATGTTATACACTGATACAACACCATAACAAGGTAAAAGGATAAAAGAAAAGGTTAAATAAAAAAAATAACTTTTCTCTATGTTATTTTATTATACAAGCTGGTCTCATAAAAATCATTGTCTTCTCTTTTTTATGGATGTAACAGCATAAGAAGATTTTTCGTACTACTCAAACATAAGAGCAATCAAATATCTGACGAATACTACACCTATAGATAGGGTATAGCACTCAGAAAGATATCTGCCCGAGGCGAGGGAATTTTGATTTCATAAGAGGCACCACATCGGAATCTACTGAAGTGTGTAGATAAAAAGGCTTGTTCTGGTCAAAGTAAATGAAATGAAACCTTCATATTAATCACTTTTTATATAAGAAATCATTAGCAAAAATCTTAATAAGAGATCGTAGAAAAGAAAGGTAGTTTTCCTATTATGGTAGCAGAATGGCCCATAATGTAGGTTAGATATTCCATGAACCAAAAGCTAGAGGGAGAGAAAAAGAACATCACTATGGTAAATATACAAATTCGGAATCAAAAGACTCCATTTCGTGTCTTCTTAATTCATCATAGGTAGTATACATCTTTTCTTCTGCATGCAATGTGCTTATTTATCTAGAATTCAAATGAATAAGAAAAAATAAGCAGTGCCCTGGAACATAATGAAGAATTATATGAACATTTATTATTGATGAGCTTGAGAAGGATGGAGATTATAATCAGATTTTTACACTAAGAGAGACAAGGATATTCTGTGAGAACACTGAGATTTGTCATCAATCTTGCAAAATGATTAGTAGACTAATATGTAAGGACCTATAATCAGCAACCCTACTTTGGCAGTCCAATAAATAATTCTGTATCCACTTCTAACCTCTGGCTACTTGAACAGTAAGGTGCTGCTTCTACTTCTGCTCCAACTTGTGAGTGTCTAGGCCATTGCTGCTGGGATGTCTTTTCCACCCTCTGCCACTGCCATCAATAAGAAAAAAGCTTAGAAAGGGTGGTGGCCCTTTTCAACAGTAAAGATTCCATCTTCCCATTTTAGACAAAGTGATCAAATGTAATATATGCAACTATTATTTGCTGGTGGATCCATGCTACTTTTATGTTATTCTTATCAACCATTTTGGTTTTTGCGATTCAATCATTAACAAGAGAAGGCACATGTGTTGAAGGAAGGAGATTCCCACAAAATATATATTTCTTTAATAAAAGAGAGAATAATCGAAGCAATTCGTATGTACAAGATTAACACTAAGAAATAAGACAGTTGTTTCTTTTGTAACAAGTCAGGATATCAACAAAAGGATTGTGTAGAATATGTATTTTTGGTGAGATTTTATATCAAAATTAATCGGCATTAGTTGAAGTAAGATGACCACATACACATTAATAATTAATTAGTCCTAAATCAGTTGTTTTCACTTTACTTTATACACATGCTTTCTGTCTAAACTTTTTTAAGTAAAATTTCAAATCAAAGCATTGGAGCTAATAAATGGTTTATGTAACTAAACAATTTTTTAACAAGAATTCTATAGTTGATTCACGTTACTTATGATATATACGAATGTATGGTTTAGTTTATTTATTTTTAGTTTAGATTACTGGAATTTAGGAAAGGAATCTATTTGAGTATAGAAGATTCACGATATAATAAGAATAATTCTCTCAACAAGGATTTTCTGCGTTAAGTCAACTCTGATATTTTTTCTTATTAAGAGATATTAGATATATCTCTCATTTAATTATATGGTATTTTATTTTTTTCTCCAGATCGAGTAATTTTTTTTCTCTTAAAAAACCAGTTTAAGAAATTAAGTTTTTTAAAATAATTTAAATAAAACATCCATGAATATTGAATTGTCTATCCTGATTATATTTCTAATAATGGAGATAACTCTTTCTAGGGTATGCTATTATGCAAGTATATGTAGCCCCGCATTATATGATATCAAAGATACATTAAAAGTATAAAAACTAATTTTGATTTGCCAATTTTTTTATCAGTAATATATATTATTTGATTTTCCACTGTAAAAGAGAAAAATAATTATAATTAAGTAGAAATAAAATAACCTATCCCTTTCTTATGTCTCCTAATTACAAAAATATTACTTAAAAATACCAACGAAGATAGAATATTACGTGGAGAATCTAGCCACACAACTGAAGGTCGATCAGTGGTCGTGGTGATAGAAGTGTTTAATTTTAAGGGCAAGGAGAAGAATTTATCGGTCAAGTTGAAGGACTAGTATTTGGAGATGGAAGACTTGTGATGAATTTACCGACGTGACTCTGTCATCATAATGAATAATAGGCTTAACATAAAAAATTTGAGAAAGATCTTCGCGATACATAAGACTTTGTCTTGGATCAACATGAGTTTGGTTTCAATAAGACTCTTCATCAAGTTGTCTATTTTTACAACATTCTTCTTGATGAAGAGAACTTTGATGACAGTAAGGATTTCAACAATGGGAGATCGTTCTTGTTGGAGAGATTTCAAATGAGGTGGAGATCAAAGATCAACTAGAAACTCCTAAACCTGAGGGTGATGCAGAGGGGTTCTGAACTTAAAATAATTTATGCTTATTTGTTTTTTGTTCCTCGTTGTTTGTGGCTTTTGTTTTTGTTGTTTTTTTTTTTCTTTAAATGAATCATAACGCTTTTGCCCTATTTCAGCTACTTGAATGAATATTCATTTTTTGTCTTCACTTTTTCGGGAATGCATTTTAAGTCTTTAATTATTAATTGCTCAGCTCCTATGTTCATTTGTATTTTTTTTGAATAATATACTCGCTCGCTCTGATTTTGCTTTCAGAGACTTTAACTTTTTTTGGGGAGGTTAACTCAAACGAAAATTTCTTTAACAGAGAAGGATAACTTAAACAGAAACATAACATCACTTATTGAGAGGGATTCAGGTGCATGAAAGTTTTTCTTGATCGAGAAGGAGAATTTTAAAGGGATTCACTTGGTAAAAAACCAAGAAGGAGAACTTAAATGAAAACATAATGTCTCTTCTTGAGAAAGATTCACTTGGGTGAAAACTTTCTTGACCAAGAAGGAAAACTTTAAAAGAAGATGTAACGTTATTTCTGAAGAAGGATTTATTAGGACAAAAGCTTCCTTCAGGAGAAGAAAAACTTTAAACAAAAATGTAATGTCATTTCTTGGAAGAAATTCATTTGGGTGAAAGAAGGGTTTATGGACGAAACAAAGTGAATGTTGTAGAAAACAAGAATTTGCATTTATTAGAGTATTTTGGTAAGATCTTCCCAGTCAAAATCCTCCTTAGGAGAAATACTGGTGGTAAGAAAAAAGTACACTTCATTTAGAATTCTTTGACCGTTAGACATTATAGCTAGTAAGCACTATTGTGCAGACTTTCTTGAACTCGGAAAGGTCATTCCCAGTTCAGGGTAAGCTCGCTATCTGTTGTGTCCTTTCATGTGTCAGTTATCTTTCTCCATACCAAGTTTCCCTTTCGAAAAGATATCAATTTTACTTTTGCATTATACCTTATGGACGTCCTTTGTTCCATGCTTCTTCTCATATTTTGGCTTTGTCCCGTAATTCTTCGACTAGGTTCAACTCGATTATAAGGCATTCGTTGTTCAGGTTAAGATCGATGATATTTCGGCATATTGTTGGTTTCTCGAGTTCCATAGGGATCATGGCATACATGTCATATGTCAAGTTGAAGGGTGATCTATCGTTGACATTTGTGGGATATAGCAGTATGCCATAGCACCTCAAGGGTGCTCAACCAAGCTGGTAACATTTGATCTTGAGGTTCTTGTAAAATTTCCTCAAGCCTTTTACTGGTGAATTGGTTTTTGTTACCGGTGATCATGTAGTTTGGAAGCTCAAAGTGACACACATCATTCTTCTAGACAAAGTTTTGTAATTATTGTGTTATTAGTATAGTGAAGGGCTCACTTTAATCCATTTTGTGAAGTATTCTATTCCATCTCCTCTATAGTTTTCCTTTTCAAGGTTTCTAGCTCTCACTAGAGTTCTATAGTAAAGTTTTTTGGTCCATGTGATTCTCCTATATTTTCTTGGAATAAGGTCTCTCAGTGTTCGTCATATGGCATGTGGTAACCATGTGGTCTTCAACTAAGGCTTTACTCAACCTAAGGGCGTCAAAATGTTCTTATCAGGCCAAAATAACCTATCTAAGACCAAGTATTTCCTGCTAGTTTATCTCTTTTGTTGCTCTCAGTCCTCAATTGGCCTTCAACATTAATGTTCGTCGTTCTAGTTTTCAATTCACAGATCTCAGTTTTCAATTGTCGGTTTAGAAGTCAAATTACCTACAAAGATACTCCGACACTCAAGTTAATTTTGGTTCAAATAAGATTTTAAAAAGAAATGAATGACACAATTGAATTATCACTTTATTAGCCTACCTTTACTTTAAAATACTCTTCTATTTATACTACTTAAGTAGGCTTTTACTTGTACGAATAAGGTAGGCTCATAGATCTTCTAATCATGATTTTCAGTGTTGTTTAGATATAACATTTGTTAGTTATATTTGGTTAATTAATTAATGTCATCATTAATGTGTTAAGAATGTGTCGATCATCTTAATATTTAAATTATTTCATTTAATTCCTATTTCCGAGACATATTTCAATAATATATAATTGTCTCGACCCGTACAATACATTGATCTCTAAGTTCAAATTGACTTATAAAGAATCTTAAAAAAAAAATTAATTATTAACTTTTAATTCTGGGTTACGTATGATATAAGTTACAAACAAATTTAGTTGAGGTCAAAAAAACATTCTAGATAACTGCTAATCAAAATTATATATATATATATATATATATATATATATATATATATATATATATATAACTAGATTTTTTTACAAAAATTTGTAAAAATGGGTTTATTTATAAAGTTTTAAAGTGACATAAAATATTAAAAAATCATAAAATATAAAAAAGCTAGGATTAACCATAAGTCAAATTGCAGGCCTCAAGCTCATAATGAATTAACAAAACGTCATAATTAAGCAGTTACCAAAACTATCAACTTGTTTCATTTGTTTTTGACGTATAAAAGATGTAGGATAATGAATAGCATGGATCAAAACCAGGTAAGATAAGAATCTCACCATTTCAGTTAATTTGGCATTCTCTTGGAGCAAGTTACTCTCCTGAATTCAGTGAGAGAATGTGTCAGGCGTAAAGGATTTTTGTAACAGTGTTAAGCGTTTCAATGTATTTAGCAGCTGAATGAAGCAGGGTTACCTGGGATCGTAGTTGATCAATCTGCTCCATATATAGTTGAGCCTGAATGAGCAAGATCAAAATCTCTCAATTCTGTCCTTTGAATTCATTCATTAAATTAATTATAGAAGGCAACTAGAGCCCTTGATTTTTGTTGATTATCTCAACTCAGGTGTTTACTTACCTTTCTTTGTCTGACTCTTAGCAAACTTCTCTGCAGCTGATCCTCAATTCCTTTGAGTTCATCATAGGAATAACTCACGCTTTGTCCCAGCAGCTTCCTAAAACATCAATTCAATTTCAAATAACGAACCAAAAACTGTACTCGCATTTCAAGCAAGAACAACAGTACAATCAGCAATATATATAGCTCAAAAAGATGCTAAAGAGCATTCCCAAAAATTGAGTAATTAATGTGGCAGCACCACTAAAACCTCAGATATACTATAATGGATTGAAATACCGTAAACTAGAGGTAGTAGGATAATTGAGAAAGCATTAAATAAGGACTAACCTTTTAGAAATTTCAAGATGCTCAATCTTTTTTGCCATGCTTTCTGATTCTAACTTCAGTTGCTGCATGAAAAAGATCAACAAAAGTTAGCAATATATTCTACTTACTATCATAAAAGTAATAAAAATAATATATTTTTCTACTGTTAAATTATCTACTATAACCTAATTATCAACTAAATACTAATGATATGGTCTCTAGCAAGAACTATGATTATATTTTTTGTTACCTGAACATATTCCCCTTTAATTACAAATTACTACCATACATTATAAATATGTTCGCTTTAAATTATATTAATTTTGATTATATTCTAAACTTATTTACTTTATTTATTATTATAATTAATTGATTTTTTAATAAAAAATAAGTTTTTCAATAAGATTGTGATTTTCAAATTTCAAAACAACACTAATTATTTTCTTACTATTTATGTATTTTCTCCACACTTAATTTAAATATATGCATTTATTCTTATATCCACCTGGTTGACAACTCAATATAAATTAATAAGAAATAAACACAAATAAAAAAATGAAGTAATTTGTAAAATATATTAAGAAATCGCATATAGCAAGAAAATAATGAAGGATACAACAAAGTGATAGTGATATATGCATCAAATACAATACCATAATAGAAATAGTGTATGACTCATTAGTACAAGAACTTATAGATCGCGTATCAAGTTGGCTACTTACCTAATAATTGTGATTGTCCACTTATTTAGTTCCTGACTTGAGTAATAGCGTTACGATTTATACAACTACTTTACTTAATAATGTGTTAGTTATTCATTTATTTATTTAATTGGATACCGGAGTGATAACATATGACTCATTTCTTCTATCTAATTGGTGATACAATTAATAATGTTTCACTCATATTTTCCAATCTAATTATTATCTAACATGATCAACAAATCAAATTGTTAGAACAACAAATCAAATTGTTAGAAAATCAAACGAAATTGAATGAAAAACTAACTTATAAGTCACTCAAGAAAACAATACAAGGATCAACAATAAGATAGCAAACACCACAAAATTTCATACAAGTCTTAAATAAGTCATATGATATACAATATAAGATACTTCTCATTACACCAAGTAATCACAAATTCAAACTCAAAAATAAATGATATTTAACATTAAAATAAACAAATTGATGAACTGACGCAATACTTAAAATATAAACATGATACTGAGTGTGTTGTTATACAATTTACAAGCATATATGATAGTTCCTTTACTTGTAATTGAGATTGGAAGTTGTGTATTGCTAAGTATCTATTGATCAATATGATAGTCTTTATACTCATGCTTAAGGTTAAAGGACTTTATATTGTTAGATTATTTACTGACTTAATTGATAGCCTAAATATCAATATAATACTCACGTGACCTTTAAATCCTATTCACAAGGCATGAGAGAAATCAAGAATCTCAAAAATTATTTCTCCCACGATCAATAAGATCGATGATTCACCACCTTATAGAAGTTACCACCCGTACGAAAATTGGTCAACTAAAGAATAAAGGGAAATTTGAAAATACAAACCCCTAGTTAAGGAAATCTAATTTCAATTTTAAGAAGAATAATTGATTATAATTAGAGGCTCTAGACTAAACAAAGATAACTAATCTGAAATAGTTATAACTTATAGAATCTTATTGATTCTTCTCTCTTTCATTTGAAATATACACTATCAACCCATGGTGTATCAACTCATGACTGTCTGCTATGTCACTGCGCTCAAAAAGATATGTGAACCACAAACCATGCACGGTAGTGTTACAAATGCACAAGTTTAAACTGACTCTTGAGTAAAGCATGTTTATTGTTTCATTTAATATTTTAAGAAATAATCAATTGTTTGAAAAATTAAAAGTGTTTATTTCCTTAAAATAAATAAATCGAAATACATACATTTCCAATTTACAGTTGCCATACCTTTTGCAATATAGAAGCTGTGCCAATTGTGGTATTAGTATAATTTTCTCGTAAATTTTGTTGGATTATTAGGCGCTGAGAAAGGTTTTTATTATTAGGCGCTGATATAAGCAATGATGTATTGGTTAATGGTATTACGGAAAAGAAAGAATATTTTGTGTATAATAACATTATTGGATTAAAAAGTACTAGTTTACCTTTATATTATTTGTTTCCTTTCTAAAATGTCAAAGAAGATTTTGAATATTTTGAGTGCAAATACGAGATAACATTTTAAAATTGTTAGAGTTAATTCGAATAAGAATCATCAGGTGAATTTTGTAGTGGTTTGGAGGTAAATGATCTAGCTAGAACTTTATAACCTGGGCTATCTAGCTAAGACTGGATATTTTTTGGTTGATTCTAATGATTTAGCATCTACTGTTGTTCTACAAGTATGGTAAGACAATATCTTTGTTTGTAGAGATTACTTGATAATTAATAAATTTTAACATACTCATTACATTTTTTTATTTAGTTTTTATTTAAAAAAATAATGTAACTTTCAAAATTTAACATATGACAATATGCAATATTATTAAAGTTGACTGAAGTGATTCTAATGTAACACTAAATATTTATAATTTTTTAAATAATATATAATGTATAAAATTATTATAAATTTTAATTAAAAAATTTATACGTCAATTAAGTAGACGCCAACATATAAAAATATTTTTAAAAAATATATATTAAAGTCAATTTAACCAACTCTAATAATATTAAATATAAATTCAGTAAGTTAGCATTCATTTGGTAAGTATTATTATATTATTTAATTTTATTAATAAATATTATTAAGCTTTATCCGACACTATAATATTGCATTATTATTTTTAATTTTTGTAAAGAAAATGAGTTTATTAGTTAAACTGAATTTATTACATTTTTTAACTTCTTAAAAATTAGTGAATATTTTTATGGTTATTGATACTATTATAATATATCTTTAATATTTATTTACCTTAGGATCAACCATACTTACTTATGCTATGGACCTTTGTGATAACTAATAGGCATAGGATTAGTATGTTACTTTTATTATAAAAGTCCAAATTTAAAGATAAATTTTTTCAATCACAATTTTTTTTTTCACTTTTTATATATATCTCTATAGTCCACACTCATCTCCTTCAACCACACTCTTCTTCTCATTTCTTTCACTAACACCTATCTTTGTAATCCATATTTATATCATTCACCTACAATCATCTCCTTCATGCACACACATCTCCTTCGTTCACACTCTTTTTCTCATGAGCTTCATTCATCAATTCCTTCCTCTATTATAATTTTTCTCCACTTTTTTATATTTTATTTTGTTGAACATGAAGACATTATATAAAAAAAAAATTAAACTATTGTCATTAACGTTAACCTAACCCACACAAATTGAATTCATATTTAAATGTTGACAATATATATTAATAAATAATTAAATTTATAACTTTTTATTCTGTGAAACCAAGACTACATTTTCATAATTAATTAATGTTTAACCTATAATATCCGTCTTAATGTAAGTTAAATGAGTTATCATAGAGTCAATTTTTTTAACTAACACAAGACCAATGTTAATTACAAGTTAGCATCACCTATTTACCATTTAAGTCAACTTTTTGCCAACGCTATTATTCAAAGTTTATTATGGCCAATATTTATATTATAAGTATGCTTCAATTGTATAGGTTATGCTTAATTGGATTTGGATTCAAATCTAATAAAAGTTTTTTTTTTTTTAACCTTTTTTTTTACCCTTTTTCTTTGTTGAGATCATGACTTGGGCTTTAAAAGTATAATTGAGGTGATGTTGACGTCTTTGGAGAGGTTAAAGAAAGATTTGTAGTGTCTCATAAAAAGATCATGAAGAAATTTCGCATGGATAGGGGAAGAATTTAGCCTTGAAGTTGAAATAGTTGTTTTGTCCCGACAACTTAACATTGTTTCGAGCATATATTATGCCTCAAAAAACGACACGAGACCCATTCCAATTTTTCAAAAACAGATTCATCCACAATTTTTATGACGATATGCAAACTCAAATCAACCATCTAACAGTCAAATGGTTTATAAAAATAGTATACATGTTTTACCTTATAACTCTAACTAGTTTTTTGTGGAATCCAGTGCCTATTGAGAGTGTCAATCAAATGACATTGGTTTGATTTGAATCACTAAATGTGTTTTCAAAAAGGTCATAAAAGTTTACGTATTGACAATTTGAACATTCCCGTCTCTCTTAATTAGTAAATTAAGTTTGATCATTAATTATGATTAGTACAAAGATCACATTAGAGTTGTATAGATATTACTCAACAATTCATTCATATTCATGACTTCATATTATGACGTGTTCTAAACGTGTAAGATCAGAGTAAAACCTGGATATAATCGTCTCCAAGCTTTTTGGCAGGAACATCTTTGGTATATTCACGGTAACGTTCCAAAATCTTTGACATGCTGAAATATTTAAAACAATTTTCGTTAAAATTAAGAATTTAATTAAAATATATAATGATAGCGTACATAAATTTATTCTATCAGTTGATTATATATTATTGTGCATTGCTAACTTTTGCATTAATTTATTTAAAAGTTATATTTATATATTGTAAAATCAAAGTATAAGAACTAAACACGAACATCAATATAGAGCAATGTAGATAAGTTTTAGTACATATACCAAGAATTTAACCTGTTATAAGTGCTTATTTATAGTCATTTTGCACGAGATTGACCCATTTTCTATCTATTGATCTTGATTAGAAAAATGAGATGTATCGACTCTAGACCATATAAATGTTAAACCCTAGGATCGGAAAGTTTTATGTTGTCTGTAAAAAAAATCTATATAGTGGTTCTCCTCATCTTCTCATAACAGGCTAGACTGCACCATTTTATTCAATAAACAAAATCTACTATTTAAACCTTCGTCCCAAATTATCTCTAGTTTTAGCTTTTCCAGTTTATCACAACAAATAACATTCTTATTTTCTAATATACTATTAATTGTTTTTATCCTAAATTTCAATTTTAACATTTTCAATTTATTCCCAAAATAACTGGTGTTTTCATTTTACAGTATATTTATTAATATTTCTTTTTTGGAATTTTTCCTCAGGTATTAATATGTTAACAATTCAACCACAACAATTACTTCACTCTTTATTCAAGGTATTTATTAAAAGTAATGCAGCTACGGTGTGTCTGTATATATTATTTTTCTTAATCTACTTTTTAGAAATCTTAAACTCCTTATAAAAAATAAAGCTACATAACTTATGCATGCTTGCTGCTATAGTGCTAAAACCAATCTGTTGACATTTTCAAGAATTGGGATAATTAAGAAATGTGCACAGAATTCCTACCAAAAATAAGAAATAAATGTGTACGGAACGCCCCAAACAGAACTGTTCGTAAATACTAGGTAAAATTCCTCTTTCCAAGGTGGAAAAAAAAAATATAGATATATATATATATATAATTCTCAATATGTTGGAAAACGACATGCATAAACACATGCCTGCACTTGAAAATGTCTATAGTTTGTTCCACAAAAGCTAAAAGCTTCCATGTCTCAAGGTTCCAAAAAAGTGAGAGCGAAGTTTGTATAAATAGATGTGAATTTATGTAAGTTGCTTTAACATATACTCAAATTCACGGTACGTGATGATTTAGTACAAGATATCGATCCTGTCAATAAATCGTCCTAGAAGATATTGCATATCAAATTCTATATAGGTTCTAGTGATCTGCATTAACTGTTTAAGGGGCAGATCACCCAATAAGCTTTCATTTGACATCCTACTTAACTAAGCCTTGAGAGAATTGGACCTTGATAGATTGGCTTCATGTCTATAATTACACTAGACAAGCAACTAAAAGCTATGGAATATTGAAATGACCTAGACCACAATTCAAAGGGTACCTAACTTACTAATGGGCTTCCATTTTATTCAGCCAAGGGAGTAATGAGTGTTGCTATGTGCAAACAAATTTATTGAAGTACAAGGTACTCAAACCAGTACAATAATAGTTCTTACATAACCAGAAATTTATTGGACCTTTTAATATAGCCATCTCAGTAATCAGTACAACTCAGTCACATATACAGTAGAAGTAAATTTCACAATTAATGATACACCGAACCCATTTTGTTTTTTCTGTACAGATAGCACCAAATCTCAAAACGTAAGTTAGAGAAAAAAATTAACAAAGACTACTCACAGAACCAGCAATTCAACCCATCTCCATTTTTTTCCGCATTAGTATAACAGGTACATACATATCTTTGAGCAATAATATCTATTGGAATACTATTTCTTAAGCAGAATAAATGGAATAATGAAGGAAAACTTACTCGGAACTTGAGAACTCAAAGAGCCTTCCATTCTGGGAGAAGACTATGACAGCTACTTGTGCATCACAAAGAACTGATAGCTCATAAGCTTTCTTTAGAAGACCATTTCTACGCTTTGAAAAGGTCACTTGACGGCTTGTTGCATCCTCAATTTTCTTCATTTGAACCTTTCCCCTCACCATCTCCTACACATAAAAACAACAAGATGCATAAGCCCCTCGAAAACAAAAAAGAGAGAAGGCAAAAATTTTCGTCAAGCCCTAGATGGAACAAAACAAAGTAAAAAACTTATAACAAAAAATTGAAAAGGTAAGGGACAAAATATTACCAAAAACTCGCAAGAGGCTCTTCCAGAAAAGTTTCCCTTTAATTTGTGTTCTTTCTAAAGCTGGAAAATGTAAGATTTTGAAACAAACAATTAAAACCCACAATCCAGCCTGGAGTGAGCAGCAACAGTCAATAGAAGAACATGGTTGAAGGGGGGTATTTGGTTTTATCAGAAATAACTATTGATCCTAGAACTCCAAAATGGATCTTACAGAGAAATATTCGTTTAGCTTATTTTAAAAAACATGTACGAAATTAAATTAAATGGGGTGGAAAATATTGACCTCCCAGAATGGTTGAAATTAAACCATTCCAATATGAGCAGAGAGAAAACTAAAAGAGCTTACAGGTTCATCATAGGTCAAGGAACACAGAGAAAGGCAAAACTCACCACTACTTTTAGGTTAAAGTTAAAGAAGAGAAGAGAAACTGTAGGTAGTGGAAGAAAGAACTGGAAAATATTCCAGAAACCCTAGCCAGAAGGATCCCACTTCCAGCAAAGTGGCATTCATTGTAGATGTTTCTCGGACCACAGAAAAGGAGGCTGTTGCCTTATTCCTTCCATTTTTGTCATCCTCCCAGAGGTTCGATACCCCAATAGTTGACTTCAAAAACCGACCGGAAAAACAAATGGAAAACAAATTTCTATTTTTTCTTTTTTGTTTCTTATCATCTATTTGTCTGTCTTGTTTTAGCAAACTTAAATAACTATTTAAGAAATGTTCCTTTTGAAAAAAAAAACAAAAAAAAAAAACTCCCCCTTTGGTATTTGAATAAAAGATCTGAAGAATATTAATTTAAAGAATACACTACAAAACTCTGTTACTGCATAAGAGAAAAATAAATATTAAACATTAAAGTTACCTTA
>Ga0209489_104632_pt1 | contig 25104 bp, 18 predicted proteins | sample SiratrowhiteBW_FD_187527 | JGI IMG/M metagenome (GOLD analysis project Ga0209489, IMG submission 187527) | Root nodule microbial communities of legume samples collected from California, USA - Siratro white BW (SPAdes) (version 2) | ecosystem: Host-associated > Plants > Roots > Nodule | place...
GTACTCGTTGTAACTATTTGCTTAATAGTGGAACCTCTTGAACGGTTTGTTCAAGGGAGAACTGGACGTAGCCCAAGAGATTAGGGTGAACCAGTATAAAACTGCTTTATCTGTGCTTATATTTTTTGCCTTGGTTGGTGGTTTCTATTTATAGCGAATTGAGTTCAGGCTCCATTCAACCCCCCCTTCTGGAGCGAGCTGTTCCTACAGAAAGTAAACAATGTTTTAGTAAGAAAGTGGAAGGAAGCCAACGGGTATATGTGTGGGTTGAAGAGTCAACGGATTCCAAATTGAAGGAGAGAAAGGAGTTTAATTGGGCTAGTAACGAGGTGGCCAGTGAGCTCAATTATGTGATTCCTTATCCTATTATGGGCCCAGAGCATGCGTGTAAAGATATTGGGCTCAAAACCCACAATGAAATAAAACGTGGCATGTACGAGGATGGTCAAAACTGGTGTTGTGTTATGGATACGTTTAAAGACGATTACAACAGGGTTAAGGATATATCAATTCACTTATGTCAAATGTGGAGAGCTGTTAGCGAGAGTGAGGGTTTCGAAATGGGAACTGTGGTGGTGGAAACACATTCTGGGCGTCAGGCATTAAGACCGGTGGAGGCAGTGGGAGGAAGTGAATTTGACGGAGCACAACTTAGAAGCATTGGAACGCCCAGAGAGGCGGAAAAGAATGAAAGACAAGGAGATGGGGGAGATACCCAAATCAGTGGAAAATTTGCATTGATTAACAGCGAAGCATTTGATCCAGAGCAGTTTGTCACTACGTTCCCACTTTCGAGAGGTGAATCTAGCAAACCCAGACGACCTCGTAAGATGAAACGCATAACGCTAGGGGCGTTGGAATCCTTATCCCCGTCATTGAGTACATCTAGGAAAATGTGGCGACGAGAGTCGAGTTTAAGGCGTGGTAGAGCTACTAAGAATCGCGATAATGTTTCAGGTTGCAGGTCAAGGTTAGTAACTCCAACATTATCTAATTCAATTACGGATACCAATATCTCTAATTGTAATAGGAGGATAAAGGGCTCAGACAAGGGTATAGAAGAACTCAGATTATGGGAGATAGCAAAGGAGATAGGTGTCGTTTGTCAGGAAAGTGAAGATAGTATTATTCAGAGGTTTGTAGAGATGGAAGAACGGGACAATAAAGTGTTGCGAGAAGCGAATTGTGAGGATGGAAATATGTTCTAATGAAGCTTATTAGTCTTAATATTAGAGGTCTGGGAGGGGATGTCAAGTGGATGTATATCAGAGAGCTTATTCATAAGGAACAGGCTGACATGTTGTGTGTGCAGGAGACTAAGCTTGCTAGTTTGAATGCTGCTAAGTGTTTCGATCTTTGGGGTAGTAATGATATTAGCTGGGTTCATAGAGGGACATATAAAGAAGGTAGGGGCATTTTAACCATGTGGGATAATAAGGTGTTCAAGAGCGACAAGAATGTGGAAGGAAAAGGATTCGTTCTTGTTGAAGGAGTGTACAGTAATAGTGCGTCTAGTACTGCAGTGAAGGTTCTTGTTATGAATATTTATGCTCCTTGGTCTAATAAAGACTCTTGTGGAAGGAAGTAGAGGAGAAGTTGGCTACCACTAATTGCCTTACTAGATGTGTGATTGGCGACTTTAACTCGGTTAGTGTTTCAGAAAGAAAAGGAATGAATAATGGAAAGGCGAACATGTGTGAATTAGCCAAGTTCAGCGAGTTCATTGAGAGTTGTTCGTTGAAGGAGATCCCAGTTGTGGGGAGAAAGTATACTTGGTATAGACCTAATGGGACAGCAAGAAGCAGGTTAGATAGAGCCCTTGTGTCAGATGAGTGGTTGTTGTAGTAGTCGGGTTCTAAGCAGTATGTGCTAAGTAGACAGGTGTCAGATCACTGTGCTTTAGTGGTTAAAAATAGTACTATTGATTGGGGCCCGAAACCTTTCAGAACATTTGATGTGTGGCAGCAAGCAGAAGGATTTAAAGAGGTTGTCAGAAAAGCCTGGGATAATGTCGTGGTGCGTGGTAATAGTCTGGAAGACATCAAGGTTAAGTTTAAAAGGTTGAAATGTGAGATCAGACAGTGGAATATAGAAGTTAACTCCAACAATAAGACTAGGAAACAAGAGTTGGTCGCCCAGATTGAGGAGTTAGATAAGTGTGATGATGAAGACTCTCTGCAGGAAGAAAAGAGAATTCTACGTGTGGATTTGTTAAGCCAGCTGAGATGTTTGGAGGACAAAGAAGCAGCCATGCTCAAGCAGAAGGCGAGGGTTAAGTGGTTAAAGGAAGGGGATTCTAATTCTAAATATTTTCATTCCAAGTTGAGGTGGAGGAGGGCTAGGAACGACTTAGTGGGTATCCGTATTGATGGATCTTGGTGTGAAGACCCGCATCATGTCAAAAGTCAGGTGAACTGGTTCTTTGAAAGAAGATTTGAGGCTCCTCAAGTGTGCAAGCTTAATTTGGATGGTGTGCGCTTTAAGTCTATCTCGGAGGCTGACAATGCTTGGTTGTGTAATACTATTACTGAGGCGGAAGTGTTAGAAGCTGTGAGCCAGTGTGATAGCTCGAAATGCCCTGGTCCTGATGGGTTTAATTTCTTCTTTTTAAAGAATAATTGGGAGGTAGTTGGTAAAGATGTTGTCAAGGCTATCTTATACTTTCAGAGCACTGGTTTTATTTCGAGAGGATGTAATGCTTCGTTTATTACATTGGTTACTAAGAAGGATAATCCCTCTGATTTGAATGAGTTCAGACCGATCTCTTTAGTAGGGTGTGTTTACAAGATCCTTTCCAAGATATTGGCAAATAGATTGAAGAAGGTGCTTCCTAGTGTTATTGATGTGAATCAATCTGCGTTTCTTGGGGGGAGAGGTATGTTAGATAGCATTCTGGTAGCAAATGAGAAGTGGATTACCTCAAGAAGGAGAAGAAAAGTGGAGTCTTGGTAAAAGTGGACTTTGAAAAGGCATATGACTCTGTGAATTGGAAGTTTCTTTACTACATGTTAGGAAGATTAGGTTTTAAGGTTAAATGGATAAATTGGATCAAAGCTTGTTTGGAATCGGCTTCAGTCTCTGTTTTGGTTAATGGTAGTCCCACGGAAGAATTTAAGCCTAAGAGGGGACTCAGGCAGGGTGATCCGTTAGCGCCATTCCTATTCATTATAGTTGCTGAGGGCCTCTCTGGGCTTATGAGGGAAGCTAAAAGTGCTAGTATGTTCAAAGGCGTGGAGGTGGGTAGCCAGAGAGTGCAGGTAGACCTGTTGCAATTTGCGGATGATACGCTCTTCTTTTGTAACCCTTCGTACCATAATATCCTGGTTATCAAGGCGATTTTGAGATCATTAGATCTGGTGTCTGGGCTTAGGGTTAATTTTCATAAGAGTACGGTTGGGGCAGTGGGAATATCTGAGCTTGATAAAATTGTGTACTCAAAATGTCTTAATAGTCGGCAGATGGACCTCCCTTTTAAGTACTTAGGTATGATTATTGGAGGAAATCCTAGAAGGTGAGTTTTGGAAGCCTATTGTGAATAAGATTAGATCTAGATTATCGAGATAGAAAGGTAGATTGCTCTCGATGGCTGGTCGGATCTGTCTCATCAAGTCAGTTATCAGTGCTCTACCCTTGTTTTATTTCTCCTTCTTCAAAGCTCCTGTCAGTGTTTGTAACCAGATCAAACGCATTCAGGCTAGGTCCCTCTGGGGCTGGGGTTATGAAAGCAGTAAGATTGCCTGGGTGAAATGGAACACAATTTGTAGTCCAGTTGAAGTTGGTGGTTTGGGTATTAAGGATATCGGATATTTTAATGATGCATTGCTCGCTAAATGGAAATGGAGGTTGGGGGTGTCGAATGAGGGCTTGTGGAGAGATATATTAGAAGCCAGGTACGGCAACTGGAGGTATATGGGTGATACTTCAGTCCATAAAAAGGAGTCTTTGTGGTGGAAGGACTTGAAAAAGGTTTGTGGTAACGGTTTACAAAGAAATTGGTTTGATTGCAGACTTCAGTGGAGAGTTGAGGATGGGAAGTGTGTTAAATTTTGGGAAGATAGGTGGGTAGATGGTCTTGCTCTGAAAGAAAACTTTCCAAGGTTATATTCAATTTCTCATAATAAAGATAGTTTGGTAGGAGATCTTGCAAAATGGGAGGATAATAGGCCTTCTCGATGTACAACTTGGAATCTTAGCTGGCTCAGGGAGAGGCTTGATTGGGAAAAGAATCTAGAAGAACAAATGATAGCCATGATTTCTAATGTCAAGTGGGAGGCGAGGGGTCAAGACAGGTTGGTTTGGGTGCAGGAGGATCTTCAAGAGTATACAGTTAAGTCTGGTTACAGTATCTTGAATTGTGAGGATCTAATGCAGATTTCAGAGACTTTTCAGGTATTATGGTCTTTAAAAGTTGCTCCTTCAGCGTTAATGTGTGCTTGGAGGTTACTTTTGGATAGGTTGCCAACTAAATCCAACCTAGCCAGAAGGGGTGTTCAACTAGAGAGTGAGCAGTACCCTTTGTTCCAAGAACATGTTGAAACTGCTAAACATCTTTTTAATACCTGTAGAGTGGCAAGACAAGTATGGGATATGTGCGATAGGTGGGTAGGGAACGTGGTTGTTAGACATGAGTCTACATCTGTTAATTTTCAGAGTTACTATCTATTGAGTCAAAGGAAGGGAGTTAATATAGTGTGGAAAGGAATGTGGGTGGCTATTGTTTCAGAGATATGGAATCTTAGAAATAAGGTGGTTTTTAAAGGTGGGCTTGTGAATGCTGAAGAAATATTTTGTCTAGCTCAGTTAAAGGTTTGGCTTTGGTTTAAGTTTAAGTTGAAGAGAACCACTTTTTCTTACTCGGATTGGCACTTATCTCCGATAGTGTGCTTACATGCTATGGCTTAGATTTTCATGTTAGTAAGGTGGGATTTGTTATGAAAGTCTGAGAGTGGCCAGGTTTTGCAGGTTAAGTGATTAGGGAGTTGTGACCTTGCTAACATTATGTATTCTTGGGTGGTTTCAGTTTCTTGTGTGTATTTTATTTGGTTATGTTTATTTGTGCTTAAATATGTCTAGAAAGGTGAATTTGTTTCTTAGGCACTTATTTTTTGATGTGGTAGTGTGTATAAGGGTTGGAACACCCCTGAAGTGTTTCCTTTATTATTCATTCATTTTTTGCTATTAAAAAAAACATGCATTAAAAGCTCCAAGATTCTGGTTGACTCAAAAGAGGCAGAGTAACCAAGTAGGAACTAGGGTTTCTCTCTCTTTTGATCCTCTTCGTAGCGCCACATGACCTTTGAATTCGCAATGGTGACAATCAAGATGTACGAGCTGAGGAACAAAACGAAAGTAGAGCTTCTAAATCAATTGAAGGATCTCAAAGCAGAACTCGCTCTCCTTCTGCCACTAGACTTGCGAAGCCTTCATTTTCCCTCTATCACCCCATCAACGACTCTATGCATGACAATGATCAAACCAACCACCATGCACCCAACCCAAACGAACCGAATCCAATCCAACACCAATGCCCTTCTCTACTATAAGGGTGTATGTTTCCACCATGTGGACAAAGGGTTCATGATCCAAGGTGGCGACATCTCACGCTGTTGATGAACAGGAGGGGAATCCATATAAGGCTTGAAGTTCGAGGATAAAAACTCAAGAACTAAAGGTTTTGGGCAACAGAAATAGAAAACGTAAAAGGTAATGGCTAACATTTAGAGATCGTGGTGCAACATCACAAAGCAAAGCACTTCAAGTACCACATCTGCCACAAGAATCTCTCAACTCACCACTCCACGCTACATCAACCTCGAGGACGAAAATTCTCGTTGACATGTGATAAACTTTCTTCGTGTTAAGTCTAAAAAAGAGGTGAGGCGTTTGAGAGGATTAGGTTGGAAGCATAACCGTTTTTTAAGAATAAGGCAATGACAATGCAACAGAAAGAGAAAGGGTCTGGTGGTGGCAAAAACAGGGAGAGATCAAACGGTTTCAAAACAATGTCGTTTGGTTTGGTTCCTTATCACAATTCACAGCTCAACACAACAAAGCACTGTTATTTAAAAAAATCCTCTCTATTCCGTGAAGGCCCTCAGGATACTGCACAATCACGAAACAAATCGATCCTTCAAACTCTCCTCAACATTGACTTGGTCAAAAAAAATGAAGAAAAACCTATTATATATCATGACTTCAAGACTTCAAATATCTTGCTAGATGTGAACTTCAATGCAAAACTTTCAAACTTTGGTCTTGCAAAGGATAGCCTGTTGGGAGACCAAACCCATCTTTCAACACAAGTAATGGGCACATATGGATATCCTGCTCCAGAGTATGTTATGACTGGGCATTTGACGGCTTTTTTCCCATTCTGGCGTAATTTTCAATATTAATTCTCAATAGAAAAAAATTTATTTACCAAAATGGGCAGATTCTTAGATAGACATAATTTTAAACTGGTCAAAATAAAAGTGACATGCTGTCAATTTCAATTAATAACATTAATAAAAATTATTTCTCTCACTTCAATCATTTTTTAATTATTTGATACTAGGATTGTTAAGTTTAACAAAATGAATAATAATAATAATAATAATAATTACATAATAATAATTAACAAAACTATAACATGAATATTAAGACATAAAAATTTATTTTAAATTAAAAAAATAACATAATGATAATAATAATAATAATAATAATAATAATAATAATAATAATTTTAATTAAATTCATATGAATTTAATTTAAATAATAATAATAAGAATAATTTCATACAAATTTAATTTAAAAAATTATTATTATTATTATTATTATTGAATTCACTTATTATTAATTATTATTATTATGTTATTTTATTTTAATTTAAAAATAATTATTATTATTAAATTCATATGAATTCTTATTATTATTATTATCACTTTGTTGTTTTGTTTTAATTTAAAATAAATTTGTATGTCTTAATTTTTTTATTACAGTTTTGTTAATTATTATTATTAATTTTTTTGTTAATTGTTAAAGTAACAAACATAGTCCTAAATAATTAAAAAATTATTTGTTAATTATTATTATATAATGATTATTATTATTATTTTTATTAATTGTTAAACCTAACAATCATAATATCAAATAATTAAAAAATGATTGCAGAGAGAGAAAGGATTTTAATTAATGTCATTAATTGAAATTGCCAGCATGTCACTTTTATTTTGACCAGTTTGAAATTATGCCTATCTAGCTGGCAATATCTTCCCATTTTGGTAAATAAATTTTTTTCTACCCATTTTGGGAATTAATATTGAAAAGTACACCATAATTGACAGCTTGAAGTGGTGTGTATGGTTTTGGGGTGGTGCTACTTGAAATGTTTATTGATAGAGGGCATTGGAAAAGAGCAGGTCGAGCCGAGAATGCAACTTAGTCAAGTGGGCCTGCCCGCTTCTGAATCATAACAAGAAACTTTTGAAAATTTTAGACCCAAAATTAGAGGTGGCCCATTTAGTATACCAATGTCTAAGCCAAAACCAGGAAGGAAGACCGCTAATGAGCCAAGTTGTTGAAATTGTCAAAAACTTTCAGTCGAAGGGAGGAAAATAAGGATGATCAAATGCTTCAAAATGGTAGTGTAACGCTTTATGAGGTTCCCAAGGGCAACAATGACACTCCAACTTGAGGAAAAATGAGACTAATAGTGATGTGGTTTGCAAGTGTGAAACATGACTAGAAGAAAAAGTTAAATTCAGCAATTTTACCCCAAGCCTTGGCATTAAACCTAGCACTATCACCCAAAGCTTGGGCGTTAAACCTAACACTGTCACCCAAAGCTTGAGCGTTAAACTAGTCACCCAAAGTTTGAGTTGTTAAACTAGCCACCCAAAGTTTGGGCGTTAAACCCAGCACTTTTGCTCAAAACCTAGGGGTTAAACCCAACACTTTCACCTCAAGCCTAAGCATTAAACCTAGCAACTTTGCTATTGTCACATCGTATTTTCATAACTAAATATTTTAAAAATTAAAAATATCAATCCAACAAACAATTATATCATTAAAACTACGTGAACTCTGATTTTGATTTTCGATTATGAATGGAAATACGTAAGAGCAAGATTAATCCTTGTCAGGCCCAAAAAATTAAAAAAAAAGATTCTTTGTTTTCTTCATTTGCATTTTTGTTTCTTTTCTTGGAAAAAATAAACATTCTAAAAAAATCTCGCATTCCTTTCACTCAAACCATTAAAGATATCATCTTAGGGCGGATATTGTAGGGTGCGGATATCTTCCCTACCCGTAACCGACTCCCGCATCACAATCTGATCTTGCATATCATTTTCTTTTATTTGGTTTTCTATAGTTTTCCATATAAATTATGGTGGGGACTCCTCTATTCTAAAATTTTTTTACTTTTTTAATTCTATTTTTGATAAAATTTTTCACTTGCACAAAATTTTTATTTAACTTTTACCTACTTTTAAATCTATAAATTACATTACTTATATTTTTATTTAACATTTCCAACTTTATTTTGCTAAAATCATTTCAAATTTTTAATTTACCAATAACAATAAATATCTACAAAACTTTAATATTCCTGCTATCTTTAAACCAAATTTCATTCAACTTTACATAGTTTAAATTTTTTTTCTCTCACAAATAATTTCAAATTTATTCTCCCCATTTTTAATTAAATTTTTCAAAACATTATTTAACCTCATAATTTTTTAAAATTTATTTTTTTATTTCGTTTTTCTTTCTCCCTCCCCACTCACCTTATGAAAAAAAACAACCAAAAGCCTCTCGGAATAAAAATAACAGAGATTTAGCAACCATGGAATCCAGGTGCCAACTCGAATCTCTGCGGACTGAATTTCAATCACCCATTTAACGGCCCTTGTCTGTTTCGCTCCAACACCAGAACAGAAAAAAGAAGTCAAAACCATCCTACAAATTCTGTCCCGTGGAGATCACATTCTAGGATGCTTTACGTAGGTGAAAATTTGGCTTTTGGGTAACCGATTTCTCACTACCGACGTTAAACAGTTGTACACAAAAAATTAATTTATGATTACGTCTAGCTGGAAAAGTTTTGTTTATTTTCATACCATTCAAATAAAAAAAGTCACTAAAAATTACAACGCCTCGCTCCACTATAATTGAAAAAAGAAAAATAAAACTTTTCAAACACAAAACTTCCCTCTTTAAAAAACATAAATATCCTTCCAAAATTCGATCTTCTGATTAGGACATGGCGTAACAAATTAAAAGTGGAAATTCCGCTCTTAGGAACCAAATTCCCATCTTGCACAGTAAACAATATTATTATGGAAAATAAAATGAGATGGATACTGCTTGCTGACAATTTTTCCTTTTTATAAAAGGATATTATTGCTGAAAAAAAAAAAAACTCTCAAATTGAAAGCATAAAATGCAATTGCGAATGAATATGTGTATTTCATCCTAAAAGAAAAACAAAACAAAAGCTAGGGGCAAGGAAAAGCATAAATGATGCCCCCAGTTGTATAAATTCCATGCAAATCCAAAACAAAAAAAAAAATACCTACATTCAAAGCCTTACTATTTTTTAGCTACGAAACATAAAAAAAAAAAAATCCATAGTTTTAGAAATATAAATATTCACCACTGAAAATTATAAATATGTCACTATTAATATCTTGTGACTATAATTAAATTGTCACTAATATTTTTATTAGTATTATATTTGTAAAAATATTTTTAAATAATACTAAAACTATATTTATTGTGAAAAAATAATTATCAATAATAATTTTATGCAAAAGTGAAAATAATAAATTATCACAAATATATAACACATTAGTGATACATTAATCGTCACTGGTATACTGTATATAATAGTAATAATAATAAGTTATCACAAATATATAAGACAATAATGATAAATTAGTTGTCACTGTATCAATTTATGATAACAATTAATATCATTTTAGTGTCAAACTTTATGTTATTAACTATTAATTAATTTTATTTATTAATATATATTTTATCATCATTATTAAAAATTATGATAATGTGTAGTTGTTACAAATAAATATCATGTCATAGGTAAATCATATTTAAAATTTTAAAATACGTATTAATTAAAATAAATAAGCATAAAATATGAATACAAAATATCCATTATATTTCAAATGATAAGAACTAAAATATTCAACAATAACTTAAAACACATATATATCAAAATGGATTTAATTCTACTTCAAAATATTCAAAATTAAAAAGTACTTCCAAAATAACAATAAATATTTTGATGGTCTATATTATTTTCAAAGATTTTGATCATTCAAAATAAATAAAATAAATTATAAATATTAGTAAACAATAATTAATATTTTAGAAATGTAAAAATGTAATATAGACATATTAGTGAAAAAATTGAAATAATACAACTTATTGCATTTGAAGGAACATTTTAATTGTTAAATGATAACTCTTAATAAAATAGTCATCTCACGTTTAATCTCCTTTCAATATCTTATTTCAATTGGTCATGTTGAGTTCTTATAACAAGTTGTTGATCTTCGATTTTGACATTGAGATTGTAATTTATTTTGAGGTTAAATGTTAGTTTCTTCTTACTTTTGGATAATGTTAGTCAAATTTTACATCTCTAACTCTAAATTATTTGATCTTTTTTTGTGCATTCTCTATTTAACTTTAAACAAATTTTCTCCATACTCTTCAATTATAATTTTTCAAATTGTCCTATACAATGTTAGCACAAAATAATTAACATTTAGAATACTTCGTAATATTAAAATGAAAGTGTTATGAAGATGATTGGACCAAATAAAGAAGATTCAAAATATGAAGTAAATTTAACGATAATATGACACTCAAAATACATATGAAACAAACCGTAGATAAGGTAATATGAGGTAAGATTAAATAAAAGAACAAAAGCAAACTTGTATATGTGAAACATAAAAAAAAATCATATAAAACCTATATAAAATTTTCCAAATGAAACATAAAAGTAACATTACCATTTCAAATGTCTTTTGAACAATTGATTTTGTGCCAATAACTAATATAATTCTTGTTTGCTTCTACTAGCTTTATTTTTTCAAGCTCTTCTATAAATGTGGAAATAATTATAATATAAAATACATAAAAAAATTCAAATTTAAAATATAGATATATAAATAAAGTAACTTTACCTTAAATTTAAAATTGTTCCATTTGTTATTCATTAATCAATTCAATCATCTAAGACCTACATCATTTGGTCTACCTTTGTTTTGGTTTTGCCACTTTTTTATTTCATGTTCTTTATCCCCTTCCATCAAACATAATGCATCCTAAAGTTATGAAGCTAAAAAAAGTATCAAATAAAATATTGTCAAAATACATTAAATATATAAATAAAAATTAATTAAGGGCACTTAAATTAATAGAGTTATACTAAACTTAATATGTTTCCAAATTACATTTAAATCATCTCCAGATATATGTTTTCAAGCCTTAACTTGTAAAGGAGTTTTTTTTTTTTTTTTTTTTGTACACACAGTTCCATTAACCTTGAAATATTTTTTATGTTTTTAACAAAGCTTAAAATAGGAAGGAAAATATCTGATGTCAAATGTTTTTTCCATTACCATTAACTTTTTTCTTTTCTTTGTGACTTTTGCATTAATGGTATGTCCAAGTTGTTTCTTAAGAACATATTGACCTAAATTACATTAGGAAAAAAAATCAATACCAATCTAAGTAATGATTTATTTAATTTTAGAAAAAAAGAAACAAGTTATACAAATATCCACACTTGTTTCAAGTTGCTCAACATTAATCAATTTAGAGGCATTGAACCTTTCAAAATTTAATTTTAACGGTCTTGCTATCTACGAAATATAAAAGTAATTAATCACAAAATTTAAAGAAAAATAAATATTTTTAGGAAATAAGATAAACTTTAACAATTATTTTATTTGAAAAAAAAAACACAGAAAAATTGATCATGTTTCACTATCAATCTAAATTAGATTATACATATTACTCATGTAATTAAAGTAAATACAAACATTTGTAGATCTTAAAAGAGTCTCATTATATACCTTTCGTTATATACCTTTCTTTTACTATATTTTTCATCTTCTACACGAATATTGAAACTCTTCTAATTCTTTGGGTTTATTATACTCTTCATCATGTTCTTTATCTATTTTCTTTTTCTCCTTCTTATTCTTGGTAGTTTGAGTTACGAAATTCAAAGAATAAATTCTATGTAATAATTCCAAAGGCTCTAATCTGGCTTTGTTTTCTGCAAAGTCTGGTTATTTACTTTTTTTGTCCTAGGATGTAGGTGAAAAGATTGATAGAAAATATATCATTGTTTGTCTAGATGTAGAGCATGTCTAACTATGAAGAACAAATTCTACCAATAATTGTAGAAAACAAAGTAAGATTAGAGGCTTTGGAATTATCACACACAACTCATTCTTTGAAAGTCTAAACTCAAAATATCAAGAATAAGAAGAGAAAAAATAAAGAAAAGAGATGAAGAGCATGATGAAAAGTATAAGTCTAAAGAATTAGAAGAGTTTCAATATATATATATATATATATATCTTTAACTTTTGTGGTTATTTACTTTTATATATTTTTTAGATAACAAGACCATTAAAATTAAATTCTTGAAGGATCAATGCTTCTGAATTGAATAATATTGAGCAACTTGAAACAAGTACATGTATTTATATAACATATTTTTTTCTAAAATTAAATAAATAATTAATTAAATCGGTATTGATTTATTTTTCCTAATTTAATTTAGGTCTATATGTTGTTAAGAAGCAACACAAGCATATCATTAATGCAAAACTTCCAACCAAAAGAGAAAAGTTAATGGTAATAGACAAAATATTTGAAATCCAATTTCCTCCACCTTGTTTAAGCTTTGTGAAAAACCTGAAATATTTCAATTTTAAGACTGCAGCAAATGTTATTTCAAGACTGTAGCAAATGTGTGTGTGTGTGTGCGCGCGTCAAAAAAACTCATTTACAAGTTAAGACTTTGAAAGAGGTATTTGAAGATGCTTTAAATGTAACGTGGAAACATTTAAAGGTTAGTATAACTCTATTTATTTAAATACATTCAATTAATTTTTATTTATATATTTAATGTATTTTCACAATGTTCTATGTGGTGTTTTTTTTAAGTTCATGATTTTAGGATGCATTATGTTTGATGGAAGATGATATTGAACATGTAATGAAATAGTTGCACGCTAATATAGAAATAGACATAGTCATTTATATCAAATATACATCTGAAAGAAAGGTAGACCAAATGATGTACGTCCTGCAGATTAGAATTTGTTAATAAATAACAAATGAAAATATTCTAAATTTAAGATAAAGTTACTTTTTTTATATATTAAATTTGAATTTTATTTTTTCATGTATTTTCATATTATAATATTAAATTACTTTTACATTTATAGGAAATGAACTTAAGAAAATAAAGATAGTCAGTAAACTAGAAATTAAATCAATTATTGGCACAAAATCAATTGTCCAAAAGGCATTTGAAATGATAATGTTAATTGTATGTTTTATATGTACAAATTTGAGTGAATTTTATATAGGTTTTATATGATTTTTTTTATGTTTCATATATACAAGTTTGTTTTTGTTCTTTTATTTACTCTAACATCATATTACCTTATTTTATTTATTTTCAATAGAAAGAAGAATTAAAAAGTAATGAATGGTCAAACGCGGTGGAAGTATGAAAGGCCACACATATGATATGTGATGGAACTTGGTGTATTCTTAATTATGGTAAGTGAAAAAAATACTTTTACTTTTATTTTAAAAACTATAATTTTTTTCTTGTTAAAGTCTTACAATTTGAGTATAGAAATTTGAATTATGAATAGAAATTTTAAGTTGAAATATATAAATAAGGTGACATATGAAAATATTTATAGAAATATAAGTTATTTTACAATTTGTTACATAACATTTTGAGTGTCATATTACAGTTAAATTTACTTTATATTTGAAATATTCTTTATTTGGTCTAATCATATTCATATCAATTTTATTTTAATGTTGAAATATTCTAAATATTAATTATTTTGTGACAACATTGTATGAGACAATTTGAAATATGTGAGTGAAGTGTATGGAGAAGAAATTTCAAAAACACATGTGTCATTGGATTACTGTTTTGCATTTGTACTAGGAACAAAATCAAATCACACAAAGCATAGGATCAATAACAAAAAGAAATATAGAAAGACAATTTGTTCAAAGGTTAAATGGAGGATGCACAAAAAAGAGCAAATGATTTAGAGTTAGAGATGTAAAATTTGACTAACATTATCCAGAAGCAAGAAGAGGCTAACATTCAACTTCAAAGTAAATTCCAATCTCAATGTTAATTAATCGAAGATCAACGTGCTATGAAGACTCAACATGGGGATGAAATGTCAAATGGCTACTTTGTTAAGAAGCAATTCAAATGTTCCATCAAATGGAGTAAGTTGTACTACTATTAAACTTTTTTCAATAATATGTCTATAATTACATTTTTATAATATTATTAATTAAAATTTTTAATAATATTAGTGATTTATTTTTAATAATACAATATAAGTACGGGTCGTGGCAAAGTTTAGATGTTAGTAAGGAGAGATTATATCAATTTAGATGGTGGAGAAATCTTAAGAAAATTTGTGGGGAAGAATGGAAGGAAGTTGGTTCAGAGAGAACACTAGCTGGAAACAAGATCAGAAAGTAAGATTTTGTTGTAAGAGGATAATTGGATTGGAGAGAGTAAACTAAAAGAAAAATATCCAAGAATTTATGTTAATTCAAATCAAAAAAGGATGTTACGGGATGAACGATGCAGGGTATGGTGTGAAAACAAGTGGGAGTGGAATCTTAGTTGGAAAAAAAGTTGGTTTGGATAGAAAATGCACATGGTTGAAGCTTTTTTACAAGAGGTGCAAAGTTTTGTTTTGAAAAGGGACATAGTGGACGAATTGGTATGGAAGGGAGAGGAGAATATTGTATATCCAGTGAGGTCGACTGTAACGTATATCAGAGGAATAGAAAGGATCTTAAGAAAAATGACAGAAGAAAATGATGAATAATACGATCAGCCCGTACTATAGAAATATTTCACAAGAGAAATTAACAGAATTGTCAGAAAATTGTCCCCCTCCATTCTCTCTCTTCTCTCCCTAAATACAAGGATTATCCCCACACATAGTCTGCCAGCTTGGAATTCTTTATTTTGGGCCTCGAACTGCGTATTCCTTCTTCCTTGTGGGTGAATTTTTAACTGTGCCAGAGTTTGATCACGTTGCAAGAGAAGGTTTTGCATATCTGGATGATCCTGTTTGTTGATGGCATATTTAATAATGGAAGGAGGATCCCGACCGTATACCGCTTTGAAGGGAGTCATTTCGGTACTATGATGGTAAGATGTGTTATACCAAAATTCTGTCCATGGAAGTAATTTGGACCAGTCTCTCGGGTTATCAAAAACGAAACAGCGTAGATACATTTCAATGCATTTATTAAGTGCCTCAGATTGCCCATCTGTCTATGGGTGGTATGTTGTGCTAAACTTGAGAGTAGTGCCACTTGCCTTGAAAATATGCTGCCAGAGTTGACTTGTAAAAATCTTATCACGATCAGATATAATAGAATTGGGAAAGCCATGTAATTTGACTATGTTCTTAATAAACAATTCTGCAACGATCTTGGAATTGAAATAAGCTTTGAGGCTAGCCAAGTGTGCATATTTTGACAATCGGTCTATGACGACCAATATGACTGTATGACCGTGAGATGGTGGCAAGTGTGTTATAAAATCCATGGCAATGTCTTCCCAAATTTGGTTTGGAATTGGAAGGGGTTGAAGTAATCCCGCTGGAAGGGTGGTGTCATGCTTGGCTTGCTGACATACCAAACACTGTTGCACATATTGCCTAATATCCACATGCATCTTAGGCCAATAGAACTGTGCAGCAACACGTTTGAGGGTTCGAGTATAACCTGAATGACCTCCTATCATTGTGTCGTGTAACTCGTGTAGGATTGTATTGATGAGAGAATGGCTTTTGGGAATTACCAAGCATCCCTTCCATAACAGCAATTCATCAGCAACAGAATAATGTGGGTTCGGCGGTTGGTTCTGTAGGCAGAGCTGTAATATTTCCTTTAATTCTGTGTTTTCATTCACGGCATCCCGAATTTGATGTAAGAGCTGAGATTGGTTTTGTGTAATGGCCATTAAAAAGGATCGTGATAGAGCATCTGCAGCTGCATTTTCCCTGCCTGGCTTATATTCAATTGTAAAATCGTAACCCAATAATTTATGTAGCCAATTCTGCTGTTCAGGTGTGTTGACAGTCTGTTCAGTGAGAGACCTCAAGCTTTTTTGATCAGTTCTGATAACAAATTTGTGGCCCAGCAGATAATGTCTGAACTTGGAGATAGCTTCAGTGATGGCATAGAATTCACGGGCATAAGCTGATTGAACTTGCATCCGTGGTGTGAGCTTTTTGGAGAAGTAAGCTATGGGTCTGTTAGATTAGCTTAACACAACACCAATTCCAACACCAGAGGCATCTGTTTCCAATATAAAAGGTTTAGTGAAGTCTGGCAAAATTAATACTGGTGCTGCTGTGATAGCTGCCTTGAGTTGCTCAAAGGCAATTGTAGATTCAGATGTCCAGTAAAAGTTATCCTTTTTCAACATTTCTGTTAAGGGAGCTGCCATGGAAGCATATCCTTTGATAAACTTTCTATAATAACCCGTGAGACCTAAAAATGCCTTCAATTGCTTCACCGTTTTGGGACTTTGCCAATTCAAAACAACAATGACTTTGGCTGTTTCCATAGTTATGCCCTCCCCTGATATAGTGTGTCCCAAATAATCCACCTACCTTAACCCGAAACAACATTTTGAAAATTTTGCAAACAACTGATGTTGCTGCAAAAGTTGGAGCGCCAATTCCAAGTGTTCCAAATGAAGCTGCCATGAAGGGCTATAAATGAGAATATCATCGAAGAAGACCAAGATGAATTTCCTTAGAAAGCTCTTGAAAACTTCATTCATTAGACTTTGGAATGTGGCCGGGGCGTTAGTAAGCCCAAATGGCATTACCAGCCACTCATAGTGGCCATGATGAGTGCGGAAAGCGGTCTTGTGCCTGTCTTGGTTAGCTACCAAGATTTGATGATACCCTGCTCGAAGATCAATTTTAGAGAAGTATTGAGAGCCGTATAATTCATCAATTAATTCATCCACCGTGGGAATGGGAAAACTGTCTTTGATTGTGAGAGCATTGAGAGCTCTATAATCCGTGCAAAATCTCCACGTGCCATCTTTCTTTTTAACTAAGATGACTGGTGATGAAAAAGGACTCATACTTAGTGTAATTATACCCGCTTCCAGCATCTCTTGCACCATTAATTCAATCTGCTGTTTCTGACTGTGTGGATACCGGTATGGTCTCACTTTAACCGGTGTTGCCTCGTCCTTTAAAGGAATTCTGTGATTATGGGTTCTGCAAGGTGGTAATGTGGTTGGTGTGCCAAATAAGTGAATATATTGCTGCAACAGTTGACGCAATTGTGGATCCATATCTGTTGGAATGCTGGGCAGCGATTCAAACCCTGATGGTTAAGGAATGTGCTGCATTGTAAAAAGCTGTTCAATGGCATGGGTATTATGGATTCGTCTCAGTTGGTGAAATTCAGCGTGGCTGGGCAATTGAGGATGCTCTCCCTGCAAAGTAACAAATTTATTATCGCTGTAGAATTTCAATGTGCGTGTACTGTAATCTGCTATATGAGGTCCAAGTGTAGCAAGCCAAGCAGCGCCTAAGACCAAATCTGCACCAGAAATTGGTAGAATATAGACTGGAATTGTTAACATATAACCCTGTACCGAGACCTCCAATTGGTTAACCAATCCTTCAGCTACCAAGGAATGGCCGTTTCCCACCAGCACTTGGAAGTTGGGCGCAACAGTGCGAGGTAGTTTTAGATGATTTGCAATGCAAGGTTGCAAGAAGTTATCAGAACTACCACTATCTAACAATATGTGGATCTCTAAGCCATTGATAATGCCTTTGAATTTTATTGTGCCGTATCCACTTGAACCTTTCAAGGCATTATATGATAGGGTCTGGTCTTCTAAGTGTGTGACGTCCTCAGCATCTATAGGGGGTGGTTGGTCAGTTTCATCATCACCATCCATATAGAACAGTAAATACTGTTTGTTTGGACAATTATGAGAGGCTGTAAACTTCTCATCACATGTATAGCATAAACCTTTCTCACGTCGCAACTGCATTTCCATAGGTGACATGCGTTTCACAGGGGTAGATTTTGAAATATTATGGTGTGAAGTGGGTAATGGTGTCTGCAGCAGTGGTGGGAGGTTTGTGGATCTTAGAGATTGGGAAGATGTATTATGGTTTGTTGCATATGAAGCCCGTGTTGGATTTTGCTGGAACACAGATTTGGGCTTAGTATTATACTTTTCTTCATAAAGTTTAGCCAAAGACACACAACGGAGGAGTGTTGTAGGCGATTGAGCAATAACATCGCGTTGAATGTCAGGTTTCAGACCACCCACAAAGCAATCTATCAAGGCCTCTGTGGTAACCCCTTGAACACGATTGGCTAGAGTAGTGAATTGGTTATAATAATCTTGTACCGTATGCAACTGCACTAATTTAAAGAGTTGAGAACGCGAACACTCATAAGGAGAAGGCCCAAATTCTAATTCCAGAGCCCGTGTGAAATCGAGCCATGAATGAAATGGTGTAGCGCGGTTCGTCATCTGGAACTAGGACACAACATCTTTATCCAAATGGATGGCAGCAATGGTGATACGTTGAACATCAGGTGTATTATAATAATAAAAAAATTGTTCCGCTTTGAAAATCCATTGAAGGACCTCGAAACCATCAAATCGTGGAAAATCCAGCTTGATATTTCGCACCTAAAATGGTTGCTGTGACATGGTACCTGGAGTCCCGCTGTTTCCGTCCAGATGTTGCTGGTGATGGTGACCTGGACTGCGCTGCTGCTTCAACAAGGCATCCAAGGTGTCTTCTAATGTTTCAAATCTCTTTTTGTATTCCAAACAATCATTTTCTAATGTTTCAAGAAGCTTGGAAACATTTGCAGAGAGGTATTTTAAAATGAGTGTTTTCAGCCACGTTAGGTAAGGAATGCAATGAAAGCACCAATTGTAACATATATAAGAGGAATAGAAAGGATATTAAAAAAAAATCACAGAAGAAAATGATGAATAATACGATCAGCCCGTACTATAGAAATATTCCGCAAGAGAAATTAACAGAATTGTCAGAAAATTGTCCCCCTCCATTCTCTCTCTTCTCTCCCTAAATACAAGGATTATCCCCACACATAGTCTGCCAGCTTGGAATTCTTTATTTTGGGCCTCGAACTGCGTCTTCCTTCTTCCTTGTGGGCCTCGTTTCCTTCTATTGGGTTGTCCATCGTTACATCGACCTATAATAAATTAAGAAATGGGGTATTTGCAGAGAGGATGAGAACTATTTGACATGTTTTGGAAGTCTAAGGCATTAACCGCGACCCAATTCTATCTCTTGAGCGTTTTATTATTAGATAAACTACAAACATATGAAATCATACTAAAGAGGAATTGTGGAGAATGATGGAAGGTATGTAATTTGTCATGCATACGAAGAAATCATTAGCCATCTATTTATTAGTGATCTAATTTTCAAGTGTAGAGAAGTTAGAAGCACCTAAATAGGTGGGATTCATGAATAAAGTACAATTTGTATATAATTGTCGAGCTAAGGAACATTTCAAGGTTTTGAGATAAGAAGGTTAAGAAATAAGTGTGATTCTGTGCGGAGAACAGGGTGGATTACCATAGTTTAAAATATATGGATGTTTAGGAATAATATCATTTTTAAGAATAAAAAATTTGATGCTGAAGAGGTATTCATGCTACTCTGATTGGTGTTTGAATTCTTTAATATGTTTGAAGTTATTGAACTAAGTACCTGAAACAAAGAGCTGGATTCTGGAATGAAACTATAGTCTACAGGTGCAGAGGAATGAAGGAGGAACTTAGTGCATAATTTAGTGCAGTTTTATTATACCGTGATGCGGAAACGCAATGCAGTGTTGGTCTCAATTTAACACAATGATGAAACAAATCTTAAATGGCTTAAGATAACTAAAGGTTAACTTTTTTGATAATATTCATCACTCTCAATTACCAGAAAGTTAACTACAACCTCTTCATCCTAAATCCGAAAAGAAAATACATAAGATTAGCAGAAAGACATTCAATCCATTCATGAACAAGCATTCTTTAAGACTGGCGAATATGAAAAGAAGAAAAGAAAAATACCTCCTCTATTGATCCTTTGGCTGTTGTTTTTCGTACCTCTCCTCGCTTCGCCTTCTCTATTTTCCTCTTTTGCTTCACCCTTTTTTTTTCCTACTTTCTTTTCTCCCGTTCATTATATATATTATTATTTTATTAATATATATAATATTTTATTAACAAGAATTAGTTTGAAATGAAAGTAATTTTGGTCAAATGAAAGAATATTGTTAACAGTGCTGTTACTCTAACGTTTTTCTTTTCTAATTTCTGTTATGAGTTTTTGCACTTTCTGTATTTTCTCTATCTTAAATGCTTCCGCCTTTTCTCTTCTCTGTCTGTTTTTTTACTTTCTTTTATGCTTTTCTGTACTGTGTGCCCTAATAATAAAGTGTAGTGTGTAAGCCCAAGAGCGTGTCTAGGGTGTGTCTTACTGAGTGAAGAGGAGTGAGAGTGGCGTGGAATGTGAAGATTTTTTTTTTTTTTTCCTTTTATTTTTTGTTTTTTTATATTTTTTTGCTCTTTTTTTCTTTTATTTTTTTCTTTTTGTTTATATTTAGGTTAAAATGGGGGCCCAAAATTTAGTTTTTGTTTTATTTGTATTTTTTAAATTAGAATAAAATAATACCTAAAATATATTTAACATTTGAATTATTTAATTATAAAATACCTTTTATTTTTTATATTTTTTAGAAACAATTTTAAAGATTTATAATTTTAATTTCTTTCAATTGTATTTTTTTATTATTTTTCATATATTTTATTCTATATCATATTATTATTTATTTATTATATTTATTTTTTTAAAAAAATAATTTATATATTTGTTTCTTTTTAGTTTTAATTCCTAACAAAATTGGATGTTTACGTAAATTTTGTATCCTCAATTTCAAGCATAGTAAGGAAAAATGGAGAAGAGATCTAGATGTCTAACAACACGAATAATTATAAAATAGGAAATCCAACTTCAGTAAAGAGATTTCAGAGTTCATCTTATGTGTATTTAAAGTAAAAAGATTGTTTGGTATCAACTTATAGCAAAATCAGTCTAAAATTAAAAAAAAATAAAAATAGAGGTTATACAATGATATTTGTAATGTCTTACTAAATCCCTAACATATGTTAAAGAACAAAAACCCTCTTTACAAAGGTTTTCCTGTTACACATGAGAAGTAGGTTTTCAATGCTAGCAAATCGGATTCCCTCTTTATATTATTTAAGCTAATTTCTAAAGAGTGACAATTTCAACTACTTAACCACATTATGAAAAGGATAAATGTTGTAACTAACTAGGGTGCTTCTCAAAACTTAAAACCACTACAAGAACCACCCTTACAATCTTACAAAAATAATATTTATTCAACTGAATTGTGTTTATTGTCATGAAGTACTAAACCCTAAAACACGTTCAAAGGGCTTTAATGCTTATACTGAGGTACACTTCTTATGAACGTGTTGATGAAGAGTTCATCTGTTATATCAAACATGTTTGAGCTTAAGGTCTTGTGGGAAGAACTGGAGTTCTTGAGACCCATACCTAGTTGCACGTGCGAGACTAGATGCAGTTGTGACGTTACCAAGATAATTACCAGCTATAGAGACTCGGAACATGTATATACGAATGTTAAAACCCAAATATTACTCATGGATCCGCTATCCACTATAATTCGCGTGTTTTCACCCGTTCAACAACAAGAACACCAACTTATTGGAGGAGGAGAATTAAACGAATCAAAAATGATGGTTAACAACATCAACAGTTAAGAATGGAAATTGCATGCAACCATGGAAGCGCTGGATGGAGGATGCAAGGATGAGGAAGATCAAAAAATTATGGTAAACAATGCAGCTTTTGTCATAAAATGAACCACACAGCAGATGAATGCTATTCAAAGCATGGTTTTCCTCCATGGATGAAACAAAAATACAAAAACAATGTGAATCAATTCAAAATTCAAAATTCATCAAGAGATTTGGAAGAAGAGCAGTTCAATAATGCAGATAAACAAACTGTACAGGCACAGTTGCTGACATAGGAACAGGTACAACAATTGTTAAAGATTTTACAGAGTCCAGAAAAGACTAGACAAATCAACACTCTTGGTGAAGCAAAATTTGTACAAGCTGAAGGTAAATTTTCTTGTGGATACTTGATACTGGAGCAACTGATCATGTTACTTGTTTAAGAAATATTTTCAACAGATTTTGTAAAATTAGACCAATTAAGATTGAATTACCAAACGGATCACATGTTTATGCAAATTATGCAGGCACTGTGCGACTAACACAAAATCTTATCATTTACGATGTATTTTATATACTTGGTTTCACTCTTAATATTGTTTCAATACAGAAACTTATCAATCATTCCAATCTGCAATGTTTATTCTCTCATGATAAATGTCAGATAAAGGATACCCACACGTTGAAGATGGTTGGTCTTGCTAGTCTGATCAATGGCTTATACCGCATTGTTGGAAAAGACAGTCAATGTAGTGTTAATAGTATGCTAAAATTCAAAACATGTGATATAGATGTTTGGCACTATAGGTTGGGACACCCTTCTAATAAGGTTTTAGATCATGTTTGTAAGAACAATACATATATTCAATACAATAGAATAAGTGTTTGCGATCCTTGTTATTATGCAAAATAACATAGACTGGTTTCCACAGTAGTGATTTTGTTACTCATGATTCATTTGACCTAGTACATATAGACATATGGGGACCTTTTGGTATTACTTCTATACATGGTTATAAATACTTTCCTACCATAGTAGATGATCATTCTAGGCACACATGGATTTTTTTTAATGAAGAACAAAATTGAAACTAGATCCTTGCTCGATAGTTTTGTCAATTATGTAAAAACACAGTTTAACAAATGCGTCAAAATCATGAGAACTGACAATGGAGCTGAATTTGATTATAAGAACTTGTATAATAGTTTTGGTATATTACATCAAACATCTTGTGTAGAAACACCCCAGCAAAACTCTTGTCGCGACCTAAAATCACGACGAATATGGAGATCCGAAAAAAAGAAATAAAAACTAATGAGAAGAAAGAAATGGAGTCGCCACCATAATTTATTATAGAAAACTATGGAAAAACCAAGAAAAGAATAAGGAAAAGTCTGCGAACTGGAAATGAGCTCGGGAGTCGGTTACGCGAGGGGAAGGTATTAGCACCCCACAGTGTCTGTCTTAAGACAGTACCTTTAATTAAATGATCAAAATGGAATGTGGTTTATAAAATATTTATTTTTCCAAAAAAATATAATTAAAATGTAATAAAAAAACAATATAATAGTTTTTTATTAAAGGACCTGACAAGATTGACCTTGCTCCTATGTATCAACATCCTTAACGGGTGAAGAATCAGGGAATACGTAGTTCTAAAAAATAATTGAGTTGTTTTGAGAAACTTGATATTTTTCATTCTTTTGAATTTTTATATATTTTTATTAATTTTGAAAATTAAATTTCATTTTTGGAATATCATAGACGCGTGCGGCCTTTTGATAATCCAAACGAAAATTGAAACTACTTAAATTAAATTCCGCATGACGCGTGCGGTCATTTAGAACTTAAATTAAGAATTGATATTTATTTATTATTATTCTTTTTAAGAAAAAAAGAATCTCGCATGACGCGAACGGTCATTTGGAATTTTAACTAAAATTTATTAAAACAAAAAAAAAAAATATATTAGTATGAGAAATAGGTTTTTACAAAAAAAAAAAATAGTCCCAAGTAAAACTCTTAAAGCTTTTTAAACGAAATTGAGGACAGTTTTGTAATTCAACATATCAGTAGTGCATATCTTAATTAATAGGGGTGCAGCAATTAAACCCACTAATCAGAAATGTACTTATTACTAAAGGGCATTTTGGGAATCTAAATAAAACGTAGGTGCATGTTGGAATACAAGGGGTGCAGAAAGCAAATCCCACCAAACTGATGGCAGGGGTAATTTGGGGATTGAGGGGTATTAAGGTGCAAACTGGAATACAGGTGGCGCAGGGAGCACCTCCACTAAATTGATGGCAGGGGTAATTTGGGGATTAAGGGGTATTAAGGTGCAGGCTAGAATACAGGGAGTGCAGGGAGCACCCCACTAACCCATTAGGGTTAGTGGCACACATGTGGTGCCTTGGGAGGCCATGGGAACTCCCTGTGAGGCGCAGGAGTATGTGGCTGGCCACGGTAATAGCGACGGCGGTGGAAGACGACCACGGGTTCGTCGACGGCAACGGCGGCATGAAGCGACGACGGTAGCGGTGTGTATGGAGTGACGATGGCGGTGGAAGATGATCACGGGTTCGTCGACGGCAACGGTGCATATGTGGTTCGGAGTAGCTTATGGAGGTTCGGAGATGAAGGCAAGCGTCACCGACGATGGGAATGACAACAGAAATTGCTATAGGGGCAGTTCTAACATGACAAAGTCATGGTTGGGGAATACGTTGCCGACAACGGCGTCACCATTGGCAGCAGCATGATGCTTGCATGGTGGTGTTTATTGCTCACGGCTTGGGCTCTTGACGGTGCTTGCAGGCAGAAGAGAAGACACAATGACCTACCACAATGCTTTCATGGTTGTTGGTTGACAGCATGGCTCGGTTTTGGTGACAGAGATGAGGAGTATAATATGATGGTGGCAGGGAAGAGTAACGAGAGCGAGGAGAGGGAGGTTTGGTGC
>Ga0209489_104634_pt1 | contig 25098 bp, 23 predicted proteins | sample SiratrowhiteBW_FD_187527 | JGI IMG/M metagenome (GOLD analysis project Ga0209489, IMG submission 187527) | Root nodule microbial communities of legume samples collected from California, USA - Siratro white BW (SPAdes) (version 2) | ecosystem: Host-associated > Plants > Roots > Nodule | place...
TTCATTAAAAAAAAAAAAAGAGATCAAATTTCATGCATGCATTCATGCATTTCAGCAGATAAGAATTCTAACAAAACACATCAAACCAATATCTTGAGCGATGATCTTTTCATCTCTGCTATGGACAAGATCTCGATCCCCAGTGAAGATTCGCGACTTTCTCGTCTCTGCAATAGGTCTAAGTCTCGGTCTCACATTGTTAGGCGTGACATTTGGTGCACGACCTTGTATTTTGAGCAATGATCTTCTCGTCTCTGCTGTTGGACAATATCTGTGCTCTGAGTATATGACAAATCATGACCCTCTCATCTCTGAAAAGGACAAGGTCTCAGTAATTTCAGATAATTCATGACTCTCTCGTCTCTGAAAAAGGACAAGGTCTCAACAGTTTCAGATAAATCATGACCCTCTCGTCTCTGAAAAGGACAAGGTCTCAGCAGTTTTAGATAACTCACGATCCTCTCGTCTCTGAAAAGGACAAGGTCTCAGCAGTGAAGATTCGTACCCTCTCGTCCTGAGAAGGTCAAGATTGTGGTCTCACATTTACTTTTCAGCAATAGTGAAGATTTGTAACCCTCTCGTCCTCAGAAGGTCAAGGTTGCAATCTCACTTTTCCTTGTTTTGCAATAAATGACATATGACCCTCTCATCTTTATATAAAGTCAAGGTCTCAACCATATTTGATACTTAACCCTCTCGTCCTCAAAAAGTCAAGGTTATGACGTTTTTATTTCTCTTGAGTTTTCAATTTTGAAAATATGTTTCTTTTTCATTGCGAACGAAATCAATTGTTTCTGTCTTTACTTAGCTTTTACTCTAATAACTTGGAAACTTCAATTTTCAAAGTTACTCAGTAAAAGTTAAGTAAAGAGGGGCAGCTGTCAACACCTAATTTCGTCTGGATAAATAAATTTTATTTGAAAGAAAAATATATAAAAAAAAAGGTTTCTAATAATTTTAGAAAAAAAATTAAAAAAATTCATAATAAATTTTGATGTTGTTATTTTCTCTTATTTTCAAAAACATATTTATAAATACATTTAGGTTTTTTATCATCTTTCTCTTTTTAGAAAATATGTGTATATATTTCATATGTTCATTTTCTTTATCATTCTCATTTTAGTTTTAAAGGTGTTCATTTTATTATTCTAGAAAAAAAGTTAAAAAATATTGTGAGATACTCTCTTTTCCACCCATCTCCACTACTCTATCCCATACCACCATCCTCCACTACCCTGCTCGCTCCACTACCCTGCTCCCATGTCCCTCACACGTCAAAAAAGTGATTGTGTCTCCCGTGGCACATAACAGCTTGGTCCCCTCCAGCAAGGAGGCTGCCTAATAAAAAAGTAACCATTATTCTTCTCTTCAGGGAGAGGGAGGGCTCATTTTCAATCTCATTTTTATTCTAAGCTCTTCTTTATAATCACAAAAGAACACATACCATATTCCCCTATCTTTACCCACACAAAACAGATAATGTGTTCCACTCTCCACTAATTGCCAAGAGAAAGATTGAGGAACACAAAACAAAATAATTGGAGGAACGAAGGGTCACGAGGTATGATTTTTGGAACTTCATGACTGTCATGGTTTGATGTTGCTTTGTGAGTGATAATGGATAGGGTGATTTTGTTTTCTTTATTTTCGCTTCTGCATCATGTTCAACCCATGCATTCTTCCATCAATCATCTGGCCCTGTGGTCAAATTTCCATTCTTCCCATTCTGGATCCTTAACCTCCACCATTCTTCCACCATAAAGACACATCCGCTGTCAAGGTGTAAACCAAACCCTGATTAAAAAAGAGAACTCCAACCCAGTCAAAACTGTCGTGGAACTCACGATGCTGCCACCATCATCTTTGAACAACAACTGTCAATCACCGCCATGTTTCATGGTATTTTCTCATTCCTCCGCCATACCTTCAAGCCGCTGCACACAATGGTACTTAGTAAAGTTTAGCTCAAAATAGTTCACACAAAATCACTACAAAACCACTATCTCCATCTCTACCTATCTCCGTCAAATATCTTTGCAGCAGATCCATAACCACTTCCGTCATGCCTTTTGTTGTAGTGTGACTTCACAGTGCCGTTGCTCCCACTTTTTCTCTCTTATTCTTAGCGCATCTTAGGGTAAAACTTAGTTTTTGGGCATTGAAAAAAAAAAATATAGCATGGTGTTTGGGCATAACCCAATTTAGTTGTTGATGCATTAGGATAAAAAAAAAAGAATAAAGTACGGAAAGTCTAGGAGCGTGACTTTTGAGTATAAAAATATATTAAAAAAAGATTGATTTGAAAGCAAAAGTGAAAAAAATAGGTGCAGGGCTGTTTTAGCATTCAACCACTTTGGAATTTAATAGCCAAATAAAAAACATATTGAATAAAGTGTATAAAAGGTAGATAAGGCACGTGGATGGTTCTAGAAAAAAAAGCTAAGTTAGTTTAATGTGTTGGCACCCAATGATTGGAATTGAATTTGGTTTATTATAAATGAGTGTAGCATTGTAATTTTTTTCTATTTTACTTTATTTCATTTTCTAATAAATTTTATATTTTATTAAAAAATATATTAAAGTTAAATATTATTCTTTCTTCTTTCTTCTTTCTTTCATAGTATTTTATTTAAATAAATTTTTGATTAAATCTCTAAATGGCTACACATGTCATGTGAGGTTTTATTGAAAATAATTTTTTTAGATTCCTAATTAACCATTCGCGTTATGCGGGATTTAATTTAAAAAATTTTAATTTCATTTGGAATATCCAAGGGTCGTATGCGTCAAACGATATCCAAAATGAAGTTTAATTTCCGAAAACACTAATTTTTATTTTAAATTAATAAATATAAAAACATCAAAAACTTCCAAAATTAAAAAATATCAAATTCTCAAACAAACAATTTTCAAACATAGAACTACGTAACCCTGATTTTCCATCTATGATGGAGATACGTAGGAGCGAGGTTAAACCTTGTTGGGTCTCTTCCAAAATAAAAAAATGTTTTGTTTGCTTTTACTTCTATCTTTCGTGAAAAATAAATATTTCAAAAATTACACTCATTTCATTTTATTCAGTTAAAGGTACCGTCTTAGGACGGGCGCCGTGGGGGGCTAATACCTTCCCCACGCGTAACTGACTCCTAGACTTGCAATCCGGTTTTCGTAGACTTGCCTTGTCCTTGTTTTTCTTTGGTTTTTCATAGATTTCCATGAAAACTATGGTAGCGACTCCCTTATTTTGAAAACCTATTAATCTTTTTTCGGATCGTCGTCCCGTCGTGATCTCGGTTGCGACACCTTGGATTCGACCTAGGTTGATCATATGCTACACTAGGAGAACTTAGTTTTAATTTTGAAAAATGGACGCGACTAAACGGTTTATCACTCCCATAAAGTGTAAGTAGACAATAAAAACTATCTTCTTTCTCAAAAATGAATTTCAAAAAAAGATCATTCAAAACTTAGAGAAATAGTTATTTATAAAATATGTATATTGTTTGTTTCAATTGATTAAACCTACTAAAAACAACACAACTTTTCTCAAAATTTCTTTATGAACAGGCTTTAAGAAATAACACTTCCTTTAGCTTTTTATGGATTAGATGCATATAGCAGGGTTCAAATTACCTAATACACATAGAAACAAACAAGTTTTGACAATCTTCAACTTGAGTTGGATTCATCAAATATATCCATCAACTACAAAGATTTATACTGGTTCACTCTTTCTCAAGGACTACGTCCAATCCTTTGCAAACTAGCAAAGATTTCCACTAAAAAGATCACAAGATCAATTTACAACCCTTGCTCCCAGCAAGTTACAAACTGCTCCCAGCAGTAAACCCACACCTCATTGAACCCCTTAGCTAGTGTGTAACCAGTGCAAAAACCCAATGTACCACAACACTTACAATCAGCAAGCAACACTGCTCCCCGCAGCACTCACCCTCAACTGAACCCCTCAATAGATGTGAGACCAGTGCAGAAACCCACTACACCAACTCAATTACAGACCCAGTAATTGAAAAACAGCAAACAAATTACACAACAACAGGATCAGGAATTGATCACACAATACTTCTACACAGAACAGATTACAAAGAATCAAGATTAGGTGTAGAAGACTTAGCTTTGGTCTAGAACCAAAGTTGCAAGAACCTCACTCAAGGATGCTTAAAGACTCACGTTCTTGGAGGTTTCTTGTTTTGAAAAGCTTTGTCAAAGGATGATCGTACAAAAGGGGCGCTATATCTCACTTAGAAAATCTCAAGGAATGCTTTTCGAAAATCTTAGATCTCTGAAAATGATAGTGCCCATTCCTTTAAATACCCAAATCAAACAGCTTAGCTGTCACAGTTCAATTAATTGAACAAACCATTCAATCGATTGAATTGACCTTTAGTTGACCTAGTCAAAGATACCAGTAGTAACAGAAATAACTGTCACATTCGATCGATTGTTTTAGAAATTCAATTGATTGAAAAACCTTTTCTAGCAAAAATCAGTTTGGGCTATTTTTCTTAAAACCAGTTTTAATAAAAATATTTGTGAATCTCTTAGCACCTCAGGAATGAGGGACCATGCCACTAATGATTAAGGACTAAGCCAACACCAACACACAAACCTAACTAAGGACCAAGTCCGAATCACCCAACCATCTTCATGTTGGTTCAAAGTCTTCACTTGAATAATTCTGGTCCAGGTTGGTTCTAACAGATTCTTCATGAGGCAGTCTTCATCAGCTCACATGCTAGGCATTGATCTAACATAGTCTAGATCCAATTCAGCTAGCTATGGTCTTTATTGACTTCATCAAATCACATGCTTAGCCTTGGTGCTAACAGACATTAGTTTAGGAAAGGAATGTGTTTGTCTATTCCCTTCCCACCATGAACTCTATATAAAGAGACTTACTGTACAAATTTGATAAGATTTGGAGATGAATACAAATATTTGAAATTTTGAGTGTGTCATATCTCAAGTGATGTTTCTCCTTTGCTTATCCTAGAGTGACACTTTTTAGCTTATCTCTTGTGTGGTTCATTGGGGTTCATCAAAAAGGGAAGTGGAGAGTTTCTCTCTTGGGGTTTCTTATCTTGTGAGCTAGATCACAAGTGACGATTCACCATCTTGCTTATATCATGGAGTTGAGTGGTACAAGGTACTTTCCAATTTCTAGCATTGATTCTTATCTTGTGAGCTAGGTCACAAGTGACAAATCACCACCTTGCTTATCTCGTCAAATTGGGTAAGGTGTTGTTGTACTTCCTAACATTATCTTGTTTATTGCATTTTGAATGTTTTTTCATTTCCAAGATTTTCCCAAACTTTGAAAGTCACATTATTTTAAGATTGATAAAGAAACCGTCCAAGAATTCATTTGATAGCCCCTCCTTGAAGCTTGAGTGGAACAATCCTATAACTGAAGTTTTTCCTCCATTTTAAATACACTTTTGAATTCCATATTGCACATCACGACTTGGAAAATTTATGCACTAGGTGGTACTAGAGCTTTGGTCCACTCCACGCTTTTCTTCATTGACTTGAAATTCAGCCACAAGACAGTAGTCGATCTAATGTGTTTTGGTGCATAAGAATCTTGGTTATTTCTTAGTTTCAAGAGTTAGTGGTGAAGTGACCATGCCAATTGGAGATGAAAACTGAAGCAACTGTGGAAGCATTCTTTAATGGTAGAATTAGAAATAAAGAATTCAATTCTTGGTTTTGGAAGGAAAAATTTGATGCGGTGGGGATCAAGAATTCTCCTCCAAACTCATGCTGATGCGTTATTATTGATACATGCAACCAAGAATTTTGAAGAATTCCTTTGAAGGACGTGCGGTGCAATCCAGATTAAGATAGAAGTGCAAAATTGAAGTCACAAAGCCTTTGAATACCATGGTTGTAGTGGAAGCATACATGTTCAAAGCAGTACATTTCCATGTGATTTTCGATTGTTGCCAATGTGCATGATTGCTTAAGTCAATACAAGTAATTGTGGGATGCAGAATTGCATGCAATGGTGATTCAATTTGGAGTCAACCTACATTTTTACAGCAAGGCAACCTGTGAACCTAAGGAACTGTGACCCAAATGGAAGGACCTGCATAATTCCATCATACAAAATAAAGAAACTCCAAAATTATACTGAAATTCCTCTTTATTGAACCGAAAACTGTGATTACAGTACACACAGGAAACTAGTTTTCTTGTCACATAGGCCAAACCCTGTAGTTCTCAACTAAATTCTCCCTCCTTTTTCCCCAAGGTTGATGTCTTTAAGTAGATCAACCCTTACAAGGTAACATTCTAACAAACTCTAACTTCCTCCTCCACTGTTACATTTTTTTAATTTCCTGCTATAATAAGTCTTTAACCCCTTATACTTATTATCCTGTCCTTGATGCCCCGACTGCCTAACAGTCCTCCCTTCTATAAGATCCACCTTATCCTCAAGGTGAGCTTTTGGGAACTGCTCTTGCATTGTCGTCAAGTTCTACCAGGTTGCAGTCTCGGTGCCCCCTTTTTCCCACTGGATTAATACCTGTTTTACTGTTTCCCCTTGTCGGTCAATTACTCTGGTCATTAACACCTCTTTCGGAATCCTCTCTTCTTCTAGCCCCCTAAATTCAGGAGGAATTGTTGCCTCTATTTGTTCATTTCCAATCGCCTTTTTAAGTTGGGATACATGAAATACCAGATGTATGTCCGGTAATTGCAATTTATAGGCCACTGCACCCACTTGAGCCAATACTCGAAAAGGGCCATAATACCTTACCGACAGCTTTAGATGCAATCTTGTTGGCATGGATTGCTGTTTATGAGGTATAATCTTTAAGTATACTTCATCCCCTATTTTAATTGATGCTGGCCTCTTGTGCCTATTGGAAAATTTTGACATTCGATCTTGTGCCCTTAATAAGTGGAATTTAAGTTGTCTCAATGCTTCATCGCGATTGATCAGGTCTTGAGCCACCGCTTCCACTGTCGATTCTCCTGGTACATATTGGGTTAAGGATGGAGGAGGTCTCCCATACACCACCTCAAATGGAGTGCATTTTGCAGCCCCATGATAACTAATATTGTACCAATAGTCTGCCCATGACACGTAGTGTATCCAATTCTTAGGTTGTTCTGAACAAAAACACCTCAAATACGTCTCTATTGTCCTATTTAATACTTCTGTTTGACTGTCCGATTTAGGATGATATGCGGTGCTCATGTTTAATTGAGTCCCCTGTAGTTTGAACAATTCTTTCCAGAATACGCTCATGAAAATGGAATCCCTATCTCTCACAATTGATGCTGGAATCCCATGTAAGCGTACTACTTCTTTCACAAACACATCCGCTACTGATTTTGCTGAATAGGGGTGTCTATGGGGAATAAAGTGGTCGTATTTGCTAAGACGGTCCACAACCACGAGAATAGAGTCATACCCATTAGATTTAGGTAGTCTAATGATAAAATCCATACTGATTTCCTCCCATACCTCACCCGGAATAGGCAAAGGTTGCAGCAACCCCTGGGGTGAGCTGGCCAAATATTTATTGCATTGGCACACCATGTAGGTTGCTACATACTCAATAACCTGTTTCTTCATTCCAATCTAGTGTAAAGATTGGCTAATCCTCTTTAAGGTGCACTAAACCCCTGCGTGACCTCCTAAGGTAGTCGTGTGGAATTCCTGTAACAGTTTAGGAATCCATGTTGATCCTGCAGATAACACTAATCTACCCTTGTAATGTAGTCTTCCATTTTCCAATGTGTAATTCCCATTTGACCCTGGATTTTTCGTCAATTCAGCAATGATTTTCTGCAACTCCTGATCTCTCTATATTTCGTCCTCTATTGTTTCCCAATCTTGACAATATGGTTTGGATACCATATTTATTTCCACCGTGCTTTCCTCTTTCTCTTCGAAAGAGCGTGACAATGCATCTGCAACCTTATTCATTACTCCTGATTTATAGATGATATCAAATTCATACCGAGTAATTTGGCTAACCAATTTTGTTGGTCTTGGGTAGTGATCCTCTGCTCCAGCAGGTATCTCAGACTCCTTTGGTCTGTGTATACTATAATTTTTTTAGATATGGCTTCCAATGTTGGATGGCCAACACTAAAGCCATTAACTCCTTCTCATATATAGATTTGGTTAAAGAGGAATCTACTAGCGCCTTGCTATAATAAGCAATGGGCTTTTTATTTTGGGATAGAACTGCCCCGATGCCCTTGCCTGAAACGTCACACTCGATGCAAAAGGGAATGTCAAAGTTTGGCAGACTTAAAATTGGTGTAGTGGTGAGTGCCCTTTTTAACTATTCCATGGCCTGTATGCTGTCATCATTCCATACAACGCTTCCCTTCTTTAGTAATTGAGTAAGTGGTCTGGCTATTTTTCCATAATCACGTATGAACCTCCTATAGTAACCCGTTAAGCCCAAAAATCCTCTCAAGGACTTAACATTTTTTGGGGTAGGCCACTGTTCCACTGCTACAATTTTCTGTGGATCCATCTTCACCCCCTCTTTTGAAATCACATGGCCCAAATACTACATCTCTTGCCTCTCAAACTCACATTTATTTTTGTTAGCAAAGAACCGGTGTTGTTGCAGCGTTTGAAGCACCTCTTTAAGCTGTTTCAAATGCTCTTCCCATGTTTTACTGTACACTAATATGTCATCAAAGCGCACTAACACAAAATTTCTCAAATGGGCATGTAAAATTGAGTTCATAGCACTCTGGAAGGTGGCTGGGGTGTTAGTGAGTCCAAAGGGCATTACTAGTGATTCGTAGTGCCCATGATGAGTGCGGAAAGCAGTCTTTTGAATATTTTCCTCCCTCATTCTTATCTGATGGTATCCCGAATGCAAATCCACTTTGGAAAAATAGCAAGCTACATGTTGTTCGTCCAATATTTCCTCTATCACAGGTATTGGAAACTTATCCGGTATAGTGGCTTTGTTCAAGGCTCTATAGTCAACATAGAATCTCCAACTCCCATCCTTTTTCTTTACTAGAATGACGGGGCTTGAAAAAGGACTATTATTGGGCCTTATAATTCCAGCCTTCAACATTTCTTCTACTTGTTTTTCAATTTCAGATTTCATCAAATAAGGATACCTGTAAGGTTTGACATTTATAGCCTCCACTTCCCTTTTTAGCGGTATTTTATGATCCACCTCTCTAGTTGGGGGTAACTCTGTGATTTCTTCAAAAATTCCCTGACAATCCTTTAAGACTCCAGCCAACTCCCCTTGTTGCACCTCTGTCAAATTCTCTATTCCTCGTTGACCTACTATCTCGCTCATCTCTGCTCCCAACAAAACAGTCAAGGCGGTTATCTCCCTTTCTTTCTTCAAGGCTTTGGGAGTCACCAAGGTCTTTCTCAACGAAGGGTGCCCCTGAATCTAAATTCTTCGCCCTCCATATGGGAACGTCATGGTTAAAGCCTTCCAATTCACCTCCACGTCTCCCAAGGTTGCTAGCCATGCCACTCCTAAGATAACGTCCACCCTTCTTAATTCAAACACATAAAATTTTTCCTTAACAGTATGGTTCTCCAGTTTTATCACTATATTCTCACAATATCCACTGGTGCTTCTTATAAACCCATCTCCTAACTTCATACTATAAGTTGGCGTGCCTTCCACTGTAAGTTTTAAGCGCTACACTAGTTTGGTGGAAATAAAATTGTGAGTAGCACCACTATCTATCAAGACCAACACCTTCCTCCCCATCATTTCTCCTTGTAGTTTCATAGTATGGAGTTGAGTTAAACCCCCAGCTGATAGCACTGACAGATTCATACATCAGCGCTCATGTTTGGACCTGTCACTCTCCTCCTCATCCTCCTTATCTTCTTTTGTTTCAGTGTGCTGTAGGTCTTCATCTTCCAAATCTTCTCCTTCACCACATATCACCACCCTTAAATTTTATCTGGGCATTTGTGACCATAACTGTAGGCACCCCCACAATGAAAGAAACGACCTTCTTCTCTTCTTTTTAGATATTCCGGGTATGGTAAAGTTCTGGATTTTCTACTTCTTGTTCCCTCAATTCTCACCGTATTATTCCTATTTTCTTTCCTGGCATCACTAACAACGCTAGAACTCGCTTTTCTGGATCCTTCTTTGTGATTATCACTCCTTGTCATCACCCCTGTGCCTCCTATATATCGAAACTGGCATGTTCGATAATTATTTGTTGCGTATTTGTCCCAATTCAATGTTTCCTCCAAATCCAGCGCAATCTCCATAGCCCTTGTTAGCTCTTTAGGATTATGTGGTCTAATTTGAAGTCTAATCTTGGGTTGCAATCCTGCCAAAAATTAGCCCATCATTTGTTCCTCTGTGATATTGGGTGCTTGCAAAACCAAAATTTCGAATTCTTGGATGTAATCCTCCATGTTCCCTTGTTGTTTGATCTTAGCCAATCTTTCAAAAATGGAACTTCTTTCCCGTCCTCCAAACCTTCGGATTAACGCTTCTGTAAACTCCTCTCACGACTGGTTCTTGGATTTTTTTCTCCAAAATTTGAACCAATGATTTGCCCCTCCTTTCATATTGATGAAAGCCAATTTCAACTTTTCCTTTGTCGATACATTTTACACTTCAAAGAATTTTTCCGCTCTTAACACCCATCCTTGCGGGTTTATGCCTTTAAATGTAGCTAATTCCACTCTCCTTGCCCACATTTTTCCTCCTTCCTCCTCCTCCACTGAGTTTCCGTCTCTTTCAAACACTTCCCCCTTTTTCTCATCTCCATTCACAGAATTTTCCCCACCGTTTGAACTTTTCTCATGTTTCTTGAATTTTTTCAAAGCTTCTTTAAATTCTTTGAGATCCAAGAGACCCTCTTTGACCGCCACCATATCATTTTTCAGTTCCGCAATTGCTCATCCCTGTTCGCTGGCCCATTTTTCTATAGCGCTCATCCTATGTTCGATTCTTATTTTTCTTCCAACCCTCGAATCCGGCAGGTCGGACCACTTGATACGCTACTAGACCCACTAGTGTTAACAACAGTAAAATGTTAGCACAAAGGCTAAGCATGTGATTTGATGAAGTCAATAAAAACCATAGCTTGCTGAAGTTTTTGATGGATTGGATCTGGACTATGTTAGATCAATGCCTAACACGTGAGCTGATGAAGACTGCCTCATGAAGAATCTGTTGGAACCAACCTGGACCAGAATTGTTCAAATGAAGACTTTGTGCCAACATGAAGATGGTTGGGTGATTCGGTCTTAGTCCTTAGTTGGGTTTGTGTGTTGCTGATTGGCTTAGTCCTTAATCATTAGTGGCATGGTTCATCATTCCTGAGGTGCTAAGAGATTTACAAATATTTTTATTAAAACTGGTTTTAAGAAAAATAGCCCAAACTGACTTTTGTTGGAAAAGGTTTTTCAATCAATTGAATTTCTAAAACAATCGATTGAATGTGACAGTTATTTTTGTTGCTACTGGAATCTTCGACTAGGTCAACTAACAATCAATTCAATCGATTGAATGGTTTGTTCAATTAATTGAACTGTGACAGCTAAGCTGTTTTTAAAACTGATTTGGGTATTTAAAGGAATGGGCACTATCATTTTCAGATATATAAGATTTTCGAAAAGCATTCCTTGAGATTTTCTAAGTGAGATATAGTGCCCCTTATGTGCGATCATCCTTTGACCAAGCTTTTTGAAATAAGAAACCTCCAAGAACGTGAATCTTTAAAGCATCCTTGAGTGAGGTTCTTGCGACTTTGGTTCTAGACCAAAGCTAAGTCTTCTGCACCTGATCTTCATTATTTGTAATCTGTTATGTGTAGAAGTACTGTGTGATCAATTCTTGATCTTGTTGTTGTGTAATTTGTTTGCTGTTTTTCAATTACTGGGTCTGTAATTAAGTTGGTGCAATGGGTTTCTGCACTGGTCTCACATCTGCTAAGAGGTTTAGTAGAGTGTGAGTGTTGCGGGGAGCAGTGTTGCTTGCGGATTGCAAGTGTTGTGGAGCAGTGGGTTTCTGCATTGGTTTCACACTAGCTAAGGGGTTCAGTGAGGTGTAGGTTTACTGCTGGGAGCAGTTTGTAACTTGCTAGGAGCAAGGGTTGTAAACTGATCTTGTGATCTTTTAGTGAAAATCTTTGCTAGTTTGTAAAGGACTGGACGTAGCCCTTGAGGAAAGGTGAACCAGGATAATTCTTTGTGTTCTTGGTTTCGTCTTCTTTCTTCTCTTTTTATCTCCTTGCATTTGCCTAATAAACTGATCACTGAATCTGTTTACATATATTTTAATCAACTGTGTTTTTGGATTATTTTTAATCTACTGGATTGTGTGTTAATCATCTTGAATCTGGACTAACACATTTCTATACCGTAAACTGTTTTCTAGGTTTCTCTTTAATAATTTCCACTGTGCACAATCGATTGTTTACTGGACAGTCTAGAATTACATGAGTTGATTGATTGAATTAAGAATTTTCATTCTCTATTTCAAGAACAAATCAGATTTGCGAAAAGATTTTGAAAGTTCAATTCACCCCCCTCTTGAACTCGGTCTAAACCTTATTTTACATAAAGAAACTCCAAAATTATACTGAAATTCCTCTTTATTGAACTAAAAACTGTGATTACAGTACACACAGGAAACTATTTTTCCTGTCACAGGCCAAACCCTATAGTTCTCAACTAAATTCTCTCCCCTTTTTCCCCAAGGTTGATGTCTTTAAATAGATCAACCCTTACAAGGTAACATTCTAACTAACTCTAACTTCCTCCCCCGCTGTTACATTTTTTTAATTTCCTCCTATAATAAGTCTTTAACCCCTTATACTTATTATCCTATCCTTGATGCCCCGGCTGCCTAACAGAAATCAAGTGTAATTGCGTTCGTCCAGAACTGGTGCTTTGGTTGAAGCATTTTGTTGAACAGGAGGTGTGTGATGAAATTCTTGATGTTTCTAGAAATTTTTTGTGAGAAATCAGTGCAACTGAATCTTGATGTCAATAAGTTCATTACATTTAGGATGATGGTTCAATGATTTTGTTGGGGACGTTGGTTGGTTTTGAAGTGCTTACGTTAATCGTACCGCTATAATAACCATTTGCTTGAGATTGAGAAATGATAAACTAATTTATTTAGGTGCTGATTTGGTTTTGCTTAATTGTCCAGTGCATGTGAGTCAAGATGTGTGTGCAATAGAATAGATCCAAAGTAATATTTCATAATTCATGCGTCTTCAAGATGCCTTATGCGAGGAAGTGGCTGCATGATGTAGTTGGGTTGAAGCAGCTGGTCCAATTTTTCCTTGCGGTGGGGCTAGTTTGTTGATGCAGCTAGCCACATTTAATCTAAGCACGAGTGCAATTTTTTCTTAAAGCAGTGTGATGCAGTTTTGGTGGAATAGCTGGATGGTACATAGATGACTTCAAGCAATGCAGCAGGTTCAAGTGTTATTGGTGCGTATAGGAGCCTATAGCTAGCCAATTATGTTTGTTCACTGGTGATTATGTGGAGCTAGAACTGAATGTCTTCAATGTGCTTTAAATGATGAAGCTGATGTGGGGTTTTGCACCACACTTCCTTGATGTAATTGTTTGGTGTTGCCATTTTGAAAGCAAACAGTTGTGTGGTAGATTTCAATGGAATTGGAAGTTGTTGTGTGATGCTTATGTCATTGAGGCAACTGGCACAATGGCTATGTTGAATTTCCATGTGCGCAGTTGGCTATTAAATGAAGCAGTTGGATGATATATTAGGAAGTATAGGGAATCAGGTTTGTATATGGAGAAATGGTTTATTATTGGATGTGGCACTCGCTAAGTTCAAGTTTAGTGCTTTGATTTTGTGAAGCCATTGGTTATGGGCAGCTTCATTTGGAATGCATACAAGGTTGTTATGCAAACATTATTTAGGCATTTTCTCCAACACATGGAGGGCAATATGGATTTTTGGAGACTTTTCCATAAAGTTTTGAGGCATGTGGCTTATCTAAAATTTGGCACAAATTTTCTTAAAAAAGGAGGATGATGTGATATGAAAAATTTAAAATAATGTATTTTTTTCTTTTGTTTTTCTAGACTTTGTTGGATATTAGTTTAAGGAAGGAATGAGTTTGTCTATTCTCTTACCACCATGAACTCTATATAAGGAGACATATTATACTCATTTAAGAAGAATAAAAATATTTAAAGTCTTGAGTGTGTCATATCTCAAGTGATGTTTATTCGTTGCTTATCCTAAAGTGGTGTTTTTTAGCTTATCTATTTTATGGCGCATTGGGGTTCATCCAAAAAAGAAATTTGAGAGTTTCTCTATTGAGGTTTTTTTATCTTGTGAGCTAGGTCACAAGTAACGATTCACCATCTTGCTTATCTCATGAAGTTGAGTGATGCAAGGTTCTTTCCAATTCGTAGCATTAAATTTTATCTTGTGGGCTAGGTTACAAGTGGTGAATCACCATCTTATTTATCTCATTAATTTGGGTGGTACAAGGTGTTGTTCTAATTTCTAACATTATCTTGTTTATTGCATTTTCTTTATATGCTTTTCTGTTGAGTATGTGCCTTTTTGGGTGATAGCAGATTTTTAGGAAGTTTTAGAGTTGTTTTAGTTTCACTAAGTTAAATTATTTTTTACTTAAAATCTATTATTAGCTATTTCCTTTTTTGTTGTCAAGTTATTAGTAGTGGTTGTAGTGATTTATAGAATTATGGGATATGATCTCTTAGTTATTTTCTAAATGTATTCAAATAATTCAACAACCTATCTTATTCTCTTGTTCCATTTTATATTCTTCATCATTTTATTCTCTCTTTTGCTACTGCCATTATCTCTTAAAAAATAAGATTTGGTACCAGAGTTCTCTTCTTGAGGGACTTGTGTGTGTTTTAAGTTGTCATGGATTCTGAAACAAGTTTTTCCCAAGTTGCTCTCCCAATCTTTGATGGGAAAACTATGACCTTTGGGCCATGAGAATGGAATCTTACTTGGAGGCATTTGATCTTTGGGAAGTTGTGGAAGAATATTATGAAGTACTTCCACTGCCACATAATCCTACCATGGTCCAGATCAAAAGTCACAAAGAAAAAAAAATAAAGTAAAAAACAAAGGCGTATCTATTTGTTGGTGTTTGTCAAAACATTTTCACAAGAATCATGACTTTCAAATCAGTGAAAGCAATTTGGCATTATTTGAAGGAGAAATATGTTGGAGATGAACGTATACGAATCATGAAGGTGCTCAATTTAATGAGAGAATTTGAGTTGAAAAGTATGAAAGAGTATGAGACAATAAAGAATACTCATACAAATTGATGGGTATTGCCAACATGATAAGACTGTTGAGCAATGACTTTCTTGATTTCAGAATTGTTGAAAAAATTCTAGTAATTATGCCTAAGAAGTATGAAGCATCCATAACCTTATTGGAGAACACAAAGGATCTGTCAAAGACCACTCTAGCACAAGAACAACAAAGGTTGATGAGAGAAGATCGTGTTGTTGAAGGTGCACTTCCAGGACAAAATAGTCAACAAACAACCAAAACAAAGGCAAGGGTAAGAAGAAAAATTACCCACCTTGTCAGCATTGTGAAAAATGGGTCACCCACCGTTCAAATGTTGGAAGCGACCAAATGTGAAGTGCAATAAGTGCAATCATATTGGACATGAAGCTCTAATTTGTAGAGCAAATATCCAGCAAGTTGTAGTTAATGCCGAAATGCACAAGAGGATGAAGACTAGCTCTTTGTTGCTACTTGTTTCTCTAGTAGCAATTCAAGTGAATCTTGGTTGATAGATAGTGGTTGCACCAACCACATGACTTACGATAGAGAATTGTTCAAGTGTTTGGACGACACCAAAGTCAAATAGGTGAAAACCGGGACTGGTGAACAAATTTCAGTAAAAGGCAAAGAATCAGTGGTTATAACATGAAAAGAGTTTTAGGTTGAGTTCAAGAGGGGGCTGAATTAAACTTTCAAAGATTTTCGCAAAATAGTGGAAACAAATAATAGAAAGAATGTAAGTCTTTTATTAAAATAGTTAATAGTGGGAAGTTTGAATGCACAAAACAAAATCAATTAATTGAGTCACAAATCAACCAACTAAAATGTACTCGCAATACTGTATAGAACAAAATCAATTAATTGAAATTTAAAAACAATTAACTAAAAAGATCACACAGTACTGCAAAGAATTGAATCAATCAATTTAAATATAGAAATAGTTAATTGAATTATCTTGCAAATCAATATAGCACATACTCAATCAATTGAATCAGAAAAAACAATCAATTGACTAAATCATAATCACTGCAAGTCACTGCAATCAACTAAAGATGAAAAACAGTGAATGTGAAATCTTGAAATTCTTTACCAAGAAATTCAACCAATTGAATCAAGAAATCACTTGATTAAAAGACTTGATTAGGAAAACCAATCTTCAAACTGAAATCAATGAATAACTTGAAACAATCAATTAAAATTGTCACGGATTGTTAAAGATAGAATACAATAAATTAAAACGCACACTCAATAAATTACAGATTTGCAAAGAATTACATAATCAGTAACGCAATTGATTAAATCTGAAAAATAGTTAATTGATTTTTCAAGAATGGAAATTTGAGAAAGATCAAATCAATATGTTTTCAAAATATATAGTGTGATACAGAGGTGAGTTAACTGGATTTCAAAAAGCTTTTACGAACTATAGAACAGTGCAAAACAGAGAACACAAAGTTGTAGTATAGAAAAAATCAACTAATTGAAACGCGAAAACAATCAATTAAAATTTTTTCAACAGTAAAGAAAATTGTTCAAATTCAACATATGATTCAAGAAAGGGTTAAGAGAGAGCAAGAACACCAAGAATTATACTAGTTCCCTCTTCCGCAAGAGCTACATCTAGTATCTTTGCCAACTAGAAAAGATATTCACTCAAGAACAACAAGTTCAAACAATACAATTACAATCAACTCTTGCACCCTACAAGAATAACACCTCTACACCCTGCGGAGATACAACACAAGTGCAGAATCCTACTGCACTCTTACAAATTTTAACCCTATTCAATTGTAGAAAAACAACTGAAAAATATAAAGAATTAACAAAATTGAAACCTATACTACAAATTCACATTAAACCAGAGGATGAAAATGAATGCAGAAGCTTCCTTTGTGATGCAGAGAACCAGTGCATGAAGACTTTCTCCAATGATGAGCTCTAAAGATTCACAATCTTGGTCTTCTTTAATTAACCCACTTCAAAGTTAAATGAATTCTCAAGCATTCTCTTTTTTAACTCAAAGGTGCGTTTTGAATATTTCACCTTTTCTGTATATTGTATTAACTGAGAAAAACAAAAACTGTTTTATATAACAAAACAATTTTAAAATAGAATAATTGTCACAATTCAATCCGTTGAAAATAGAAATCAATCAATTGAATTTCTGTCAACAGTAAAAGATTAAGACCCACTTAATTCCAATTTTATATGTTTAGTCTAATGAATCTTTAAAGCTTATTCCATTGGTTCAAGGCGCATGATTTGGTTTAGATCATGCTCACACACACACCCTAAAATTAGACCAACTCCAAATGATCTTCATTGTTAGTTCAAGATGACTTCATCAAATACCATAGCAGCAGTAGTGCCAACATAACAAGCTACATAGGTACAAAAACCCTCTTTGATGTTTTATATGAAACTGAAATTAATCAAAACTTGCTTAGTGATGGGCAGCTACTTGAGAAAGGGTTCAAAGTTATCTTTGAAGATAACAACTGCATAATTAAAGATCCAACAGGCCTTGAAATGTTCAAGGTAAATATGAGGCATTAGAGTTTTTCATTTGATCCAATGAAGGAGAAGCAAGTTGTATGTCCAGTTACAACAAGCTCAATTGATCTTTGGCATAAAAAGATGAGTCATTTCTATCATTTAGGGATGAACTACATGTTGAAAGACAGAAAAGCTGGCTGAATGTGATGCTTGTAAATTTGTGAAGCAAATAAGGAAACCATTTCTTGATAGTAGTTGGAAGGCAAGTCAAAAGGTACAGGTTGTTCACACCGATGTTGCTGGACCAGAAAGAACTCCATCACTAAAAGGAAGTATTTATTATATTATTTTTATTGATGACCTAACAAGAATGTGTTAAATTTATTTTCTTAAATTGACAGCTCCTTACAATCCTCAACAAAATGGAGTGAGTGAAAGGAAAAATAGATCAATCTTGGAGATGGCCATGTGTATGCTTTATCAAAAGGAATTACCAAATAAGTTCTGGGCTGAAGCTGCAAATACAACTGTGTTTATTCAAAATAGAATTCCTGCACAAGCTATACAAAATCAAACTCCTTTTGAAGCTTGGTTTGGTTTTAAACCTTCTCTTGATTTTTTTTTTTAAAGTTTTTGGTTTCTGGTGCTACTCACATGTACCTCAGGTTAAGTGTGATAAGCTTGACATTAGAGCCAAACCTGGAGTATTTATTGGATATAACACAATCTCAAAAGCTGATAAGACTTTTCAGCCTCAAATTGGAAAATCTTGTAAGTAGAGATGTGGGCTTCATGCAGGATGAAAGTTGGTGCTGGAGTGACTCAAAGAAGAATCAAAATGTTGTATTGGAGCTTGAAGATACAATAGATGATCAACCTATTTGAGGCACAAAGCTGCTTTCTGACGTTTATCAAAGAAGCAATGTATGTGAACCAACCAATTTTGAAGAAGCTATTGTGGGGCATAAATGGTTAGTTGCAATGGAAGAAGAGATGTCCATGATCGAAAAAAAATCAAACTTGGGTGTTGGTTCCAAGACCTCATGACATAAATAGCATAGGGGTGAAGTGGGTGTTTCAAACAAAATTCAATCCTGATGGTTCCTTAAACAAGCACAAAGCAAGGCTTGTTGTTAGGGGCTATTATCAAATTTTTGGAGTCGATTATGTTGTTACTCTTGCTCCAGTAGCAAGGCATGACACAATAATGTTGCTACTTGCCATTGTTGCACGAAATGGGTGGCAAGTGTTTCGTATGCATGTCAAGTCAGCCTTTCTCAATGGTTTTTTGCAAGAGGAGATTCATGTTGAGAAACCATAAGGCTTTGTCATAAAAGACAGGAAGATAAAGTCTATTTGTTGAAAAAGGCTCTATATGATTTGAAGCAAGCCCCTGAAGTATGGTACAATAGAATTAATGGCCATTTGTTAAGTTTGGGCTTTCAAAAAAGCCAATTTGAAGATACACTCTATGTCAAGCATGTTGAAGCTGATATATGTCAAGCATGTTGAAGCATGTTGAGGGCAGCAAAATGAGTTGTGAGATATATTAAAAGAATTGTCAATTATGTTGTCAAGTACTGCCAGGTACAATACTTCAAATTAGTTGGCTTTCCTGATTGGATAGGTAGCTTGGATTATATGAAGAGATCTTCAGAGTACTATTTCAGTATGGGTTCAGGTGTTTTCTCTTGGTGTTCTATGAAACAAGAGGTTGTAGCTCAGTCAACCATAGAAGTCGAGTTTATTGCAGTTGTAGCGGCTATGAATCAAGCAATCTGGTTAAGGAATATTTTAATAGATTTTTGCCTAAAGCAAGATAAAAGCACTAATGTTTTTGTTGATAACTAAGATGCAATTTCAATTTCACATAATCATGTGTTTCATGGGAAAACCAAGAATTTTAATGTGAAGTTGTTTCAATAAGAGAAGTTCAAGAATATTGTGATGCAAGTTTGATTTACTGTCGCACAGAAAACCAAGTTACTGATATGTTTACCAAGTTGTTTCAACTTAGAAGGTTTAAATTTCTATGGAATAAACTAAGAGTTTGCAGCCTCCAAGGCAAGGAGGAGTGATGAGAATGTGCCTTTTTGGCTGATGCAGATTTTTAAGAAATTTTCGGATTTGTTTCCTATTTTTTTTTTTTGTTATGTTATTAGTAATGTTGCTAGAATTATAGGATATGATCTCTTAGTTATTTTCTGAATGTATTTAAAACAGATAAATATACAATTCAACAACCTCTCTTATTATCTTGTTCCATTTTGTCTTCTTCATCTTTTTATTCTCTCTTTTGCTACTACCATTATCTCTTAAAAAACATTTTCATTTTCTGCTCTGATGTTATGATTGTTGGTGTGGTGTGTGTGCGTGTTCGTGTTGTGTTTATGTCTATGATTGTGTGTGCGTGTGTGTCTTTGTGTGTGTATGTGTGTTTCTGCCTGTGTGTGTATGTATGTGTTTGTGTCTGTGTCTATGTCTATGTGTTTCTGTCTGTTTCTTTGTCTGTGTTTATATTTCATATAATCAACAAAGTATATTTCAATTGATTGCAATCCTCGTGTTAATTGACTGTATTTTTAGCATTAACTGTTTGACTTGATACTTCAATTGATTGACACTATAATTCAAGTGATTAAAATTTTTAAGCAAGAATTTCAAAATTTCACATTCACTATTTTTCTTTTTCAGTTGATTACCGAATTCAATTAATTATCTCTGGGTTGAACTATACTAGAAGCATTTTTAGTTGATTGTTTTGATAGTTCAATTGATTGTTTTTCTTTTTTGCAATTATTTATCCCACAGTAAATTACTTTAATAAAGAAAATCATTTTTTTCATTTGCGAAAAGTTTCAAAGTTTAATTCTCTTCCTCTTGAACCCAGCGTAAGACTCTTTCTAGTGATTGGTTAATTGTTGACATATTGAACAAGTAAGTTTTAAGCACTTGTTATTTTTAGATGTTGAGCAAGATAACTTTCCCTTTCATTTACCAAGCATGATTTCTATCTATTTACCATTTATTATATAATTATTATTTTAAAACATTAAAAATTTAATTTATAATTTTTATTTATTCACTATGTTTATTTATTTAGAATTTTCATTTAGTTTGATCATTTTATTTAGAAATTGTATTTATTTAGGAGTTGAATTTGTTTAACATTAAAAATAATTTTGTTAATAAATGTATTTAAAAGTTCAACTTAAGAGTTGAAATTGTTTAAGAATCTAAATTTGAGTGTTCTAGAGTTAGGATTAGAGTTAGGTTGAGGCATATGGTGTAGGGTTGAAGGTTGATGATGTAGGAAGATCCAGGAGAGGTCCTACCACCAGAGCAATGGCCAGAAGAATTCATGTTGAGTTAGAGACAGAGCCTTTGAGCCAGTCTATTTTATTCTATTGGTCATTTAATTGTAAATAAATTGTAAAAAAAATTAAAATTCTCTGTAAACAATTTTAAGCATAAGGAAAATAGTTTAGGAAAAACTAAAGGTCCAAGTAATGCTACACTTGGAACATTTTGTTAGCACCAAGTGTTGCTAGAAGATTTGATGAAATCAACAAGAGAATGAAATCAAAAGGATCAAGGGAATTACAAGAAGAATCATGAAGATTGATAGAGCCTTTGGTTCTAGACTTATATCTTTGTGTGTATGTGAGTTTTGCTCTTGATATAAAAATCATATGTTACATGTTTCATAATTCAAGGTGAGCTCTAAAGTTAATCTTGGTTAATCAAATTAATCAAAGTTTTCGAATTAAGATGTTTTAGAGAGAGAATTAATAAACTGGTTTTATTCTAAACTTGATAAAGTTTTTGTCTCAAAAAAATTCAATTGATTGAACAGTTATTAAAATCGATGAAGTTTTAACAGATTCAAAATAGTTTGCCTATATAAATGAGAGGCATGTGATTTTCAAGTAACGAATTCATTCTGTGCAAATTTTTGTGAAACTTTCAAAGAGAGAAAACGCGTAAAACATATTGAGAGCTTTTGATAATCAATTTTTCATCAAGAACACTGATCTTAGAGCATTGCTTTGGATGTGAATCTGTGGAATTGTGATCTTTATCCAGAGCTAAGTGTTTCTACTCTGTTCTTAATACCATTGTAATCTGTTTGAGTATAATCACTATTGAAATTGTTCTATTCTTGATATTTCTTGTAATGCGAGTTTGGTGTTACATATTACATAGGCTGTGTAATTGTAACTGGTTTAATGCATTAGGTTCTGCATTGGTTGAACAACTATTGTAGGGTTTAGTAGGTTGTTTATTGCTGGGAGCAGTAGTTGCTTGTGGTCATGTTGCAATTCCATTGAATTCCTTAGGTTTCCATCTATGCATGTTGTTTGATATAATGTCAGTGGATATTGAACGAATTATGGTGAGCAGTTAACGAAACTATTGGTACGGAAATTTTGTGTGGAGGTACTTTAAAATGTTTGAAATAACCTGTTAAAAAGGAGCATTCAAAAACAAAATACAGAAAAAATGATAAATGTCAAAAGCTTGAATGTCAGTTCCTGAAAATTTCTGATGACTTTGATAATTTGCTCTTTGTAAAAAAATTACTGCACCTTATCCAGTGACTGTTTTGTGCTCATTTTTTGTGTAATATAATTTCAATATGTTGAGAATATGTGGTAATACTTTCGTGCTCAAATTCGCTCTAGATTAGTCACAATAAATTGTTGAATCAAGACTGTCAGAAGCGTAAGCACCAAAGAAAAAAAACAAAGTAAAACATGAAATACAAGGCTCTCGGTCCTGAATTTCTTTAGGAAGATTCGAGTGCTTTTTTGAGCCAAATTTTTGCAAGGCATTTGGCTAAAGTGTTGAGCAGTCGAGATAAAAATTTCGTACAAAAATACATTGCAAATTGCTTAGCATAAATTGCATAAGTGATGTTGCGAAAGCTACAAAATTCTAGTTTTTATTTTCTCTTTTTGTAATCCAATCTAGTGCTATTATTAGGCAATTCCTTTGTATACCTAGCAATTTTTTAGTGCCTTAATTGTTGCTTGTCGATTTTATTGTAATTCTCTTTAGTTTGTCATTGAAAATCAAATTTGAGTTGTACTCTTCAAATTGAGCTTTTATTGTTTTATTTTGTGATCTCTTGAAGAGCTAGGCCATTGGAAAAGATGTTGGAAAAAGAGTTATGTGCCAATGAGCGTGACCCTAGGACACATCTAGTTTAATTTTTTGCGCTTGCACTTTAATTTTTTTTCTTTAATTTCTTGTTTAAGTCGTCTAGCTATAGCTTCAGCTAGTTTAAATTCTAAAATCAAGTTTTCGCTTGTGTTTTAGAGAGTTCATTGAAAGAAGGTTCTATAAAGTACTTTGAGGATCAGATTCTGGCTAAGGAAAGACTTGGTACTTAAGTTATCCAAGTGACGCACCTCTCTTTCTTGGGAATCCCCTTGTTGTGCTAGACTTAATCTTCTCGATTTGAAAACCTTCTACACAAGATTCAAGATGTCTCGACATTCTTCACACCACAATCGCAATGAATCTAGTGAAAATAAATCTGATTTGAGAAAAATTTTAAATGAAATTAGATATTTGAAAATAAAAACTGAAGTTCATTGTTTGGTATCTAGACCTTTGGTTCTACAAGAGATAAGTATAGATGTTCCTCACTATTTTGCTTCAATTCCTAACTGTTCACCACTGTTTTTTACACACCTTGATGTTTTCCATCGTTTATATTTGATGTTTGATGCTTTTAATCGGTTCAAATTCTTTATATCCACTTGAACCATCCAAAAAAAGAAAATTAGGACTATTTTGTTATAGCATTAGAGTTTTCAATTTGTTTGAGTCTTTAGGTCAATTTTAAATGGATCAAATTGTTATAATTGTGTTGTTTTTAAATTTTATAATTTGTTCAAGTATGTCATGTCATGTTAATTTCATATATGTAATCAATTCAAAGTTTAACTTTAGTTTATTAGGTGTTTGATAATATGCTTTAATGAAAAATCTGATCCAGCAAGTAGTTTTGTGAACTGTGTTTAATTGTAGCTATTGTGTGTGTTTTCATTTATGATTATGAGCTCTATTACTTGCTATTAGATCTTTAGTAAGTATTCTAGAGTTAGGTTTCTTATTTGTCTTGTTGTCCTCTTCTAATTCTATTGAATTCCTTACATTTCCATCTAGAGATATGTTTCTTATTTGTCTTGTTGTCATCTTCCAATTCCATTGAATTCCATAGGTTTCCATATGTGCACATCAGTTGTTTGATATAATGCCATTGGATATTGAACGAATTATTGTGAGCAATTGACTAAACCATTGGACCTGAAATTTTGTGTGGAGACACTTTAAAATGTTTAAAATAACCTTTTAAAAGGGCCCATTCAAAAAAAAAAATACAGAAGAAATGATAAATGTCAAAAGCCTGAATACCAATGCCTGAAAAATTCTGATGACGTTGATGATTTTCTCTCTGTAAAAAAAAATTACTACACCTTATCCAGTGACTGTTTTTGCTCAATTTTAGTGTGATATAAGTTCAATATGTTTAGAATATATGGTAAAACGTTCGAGCTCAAATTTTCTCTGGATTAGTCACGATAAATTGTTGAATCAAGACTGCCAGGAGCCTAAGCGCCAGAGAAAAAAGAATAGAGTAAAACGTGAAACAGAAGGCTCTCGGTCCCAAATTTGTTTAGAGCGATTGCAGTGGTTTTTTGAGTCAAATGTTTGCAAGGAGTTTCGTTGAAGTGTTGAGCAGTTGAGATAAAAATTTTGTGCAAAAATACATTGCAAATTTCTTACCATAAATTGCAGAAGTGTCGCTGCCAGAGCTACAAAATTCTAGTTTTTACTTTCTTTTTTTGTAATCTAATCTAGTGTTATCCTTAGGCCATTAGTTTGTATACCTAGCTATTTTTCAATGCCTTAATTGTTACTTGTCCATTTTATTGTAATTCTCTTTAGTTTGTCATTGAAAAATCAAATTTGAGTTGTACTCTTTAAATTGAGCTTTGGTTGTTTTATTTTGTGACCTCTTTGTTAAAATAAGTGTTTGGCCTAAGTTCAAGAGGGGGGGTGAATTGAACCCTTTTAAAATCTTTTTGCAAATTTGCTTTTCAATGTGAGAATACAAAATCTTTAAAGAAACTTAGAATGCAATCTGCAAAGGTTCAAACAATTTACAAATATGAAAATCAATCAAACAGAATCAGTGCACTGCAGACAAATATGAAATCTGGAAAACCAGTGTACTGAAAAACAGATTAAAATTCAGGAACAGACAGTGTACTGTTAAGCAGTTTTCTGGAAAGCAGTAAGCAGT
>Ga0209489_104636_pt1 | contig 25088 bp, 17 predicted proteins | sample SiratrowhiteBW_FD_187527 | JGI IMG/M metagenome (GOLD analysis project Ga0209489, IMG submission 187527) | Root nodule microbial communities of legume samples collected from California, USA - Siratro white BW (SPAdes) (version 2) | ecosystem: Host-associated > Plants > Roots > Nodule | place...
ATATATATATATATATATATATATATATATATATATATATATATATATATATATATATATATATATATATATATATATATATATATAGAATGAAGGATTCTAAATGGAGAATGTAGAGTTTAGCTACTAAACCTATATTTCTTGATATTATATATATCAAGAAAAAATTACACATAACTCACTAGTTCACCCTCCTCTCCAATTTTCCTTCTTTCTCACCTTTTTTTTACTTAAAATCAAAATCTCATAATTCATTGATTCTTTTCTCAACATTATTATTACTATATGGAATTAATTTAATTAGTTATCTCTCAACATTATTATTACTATATGGAATTAATTTAATTAGTTATCACTTAATATTTCATTGTTATTACATAGGATTTGGTTACAAAAAAGTTTTGGACTACAGTGATTTAGATATTTGTATTCACTGGCTTGATTCCATCATTGTTTTCGTATTTATTCTTTTCATATCAATTTTATAATATTATTCTTTTTAAGTGTACCTGAATGTTGATCTTTAGCATGTCATACCAAAGTTTCATAGTCATATTTAAAAGAAAATAACCTTTTATTATTAAAAATTTTCTTATTTTATTCAAATAATATAATTTTTATTTGAGGAAAAGTTAAAGTAGAAAACAATAAAATAGACTAATATTATATATATATATATATATTAAAAAAATTTAATTGTAATAATTTTTTAATTTAAATTTAAATAAAATTTTTTTGAATTACATGAAATCATAAAATAATTTTTATCTTCTATAAAACTTAAGAAATAGTTACAGACCTTTTTTTCATCTTTTACGTTCAAATATTTTTTACTTTTTTTTATCACTTTTCCACTCAAACATTTTTTTCTCTTCTCATTAGTATATTTTCAGATTAAAGAATACATTCAAGTTATTTGTAAAAATATAAAATATTTTAAAAATGATGTTTGAAAATAAAAGTAAAGATACTAAAATGACATTTAATTTAGTGTTCACTAAAAACTGATGTAAAAATATAAAAATTGATGTTTATATTAGTTAAGCAACGTGTATAGTGTATGTAAAATTCTGGAAGTAATATAAAATTAGCATTGATCATAAATTAAATACAAATAGTAACGATTAAATCGTCACAAAAAATGTCATTACTGTAAAAGATTGTGTCGGTTATATCGTCGCTATATCTACAATATATTGTGTCAGCCAAACCCACGTAAGGGTATTAGTGAGGACTAAACCGTCACAAATGTCAAAGGTAGTTGCGATAGCCAAATTGTTGCTAATTGCACGTAAGGGTATTAACAAGGACCAAGCCGTCGCAAATGTTGAATGTAGTTACGATGGTCTGGTCGTTGCTAATATCGTTACGTGAGTTTGACCGACGTAATATGTCACAGATATAGTGACGACTTAGTCGACAAAAAGGCTGACGCAATGTGAAATTGTGATTAAAAAATTACAGAGAATTAAGTCAACTAAGCCAATCCTGAAAATTAGAAAAATCCTAATATTCATAAATATATATAAATGCTATTAGAATGAATTTTTAAAAGATATTTAAAGTTATAATTGTAACTAACTACAATATTTAAAAATGTCAAAATTTATAATACAATTCAACTAAAAATTAAAATAAATAAAACTTAATGCGAAATACGTTATAATAAAAAAAGCCTTCTTTCAATCAAGTGGAGAAAGAACCTGTCTTAAGAATGAAAATTATTTCAATGATAGTTATTAAAAAATTAAAATTTGATATAAGTAATAAAATATTTGATGGTAATGAAACTCACATACTGTAAGTGTGAAAGTCAGGGGAGGGGGTGATGGTCATCATCTTTGGCGTAATGGGGGTGGACTTGACTTGTAGCAGTGAAAGCGTCGTCACATTGTTGTTCCATCATCACGACAATTTGCTCCTTTACCATCCTCGGGTCATCCTCCAGCTGATGAACGTTGTAACTGCTTTTTTCGTTGCCACCCTTGCTTGTTCCATTGTAGTCCTTGCTTGTTCCGTTGCCTTGGCGACCCATTTGTACTATCCAAGTGTGATTTATGCGCAGACAAGTGCAATGCTCCACCCCGAGCCGAAGACTGATTAATTTATTTTGAGATGATTTTTCTTTGAACTTTTGAGTATCCCAATAGCTCAAAAGTCCACCCCATGCTTCCTCACCTATCCACATAGATTGTGAGCCACGTGCCCTTGCCTTCGTCAAAATGTCACAAAGCCTTTTTCTAGCTTTGGACTCATAAACCTTCCTAATCTACCACTCATCCTAAGGGGCCCAAGTCACTCTACTTTGTAAAAAAGTTATAAACAAAAGTTAATATAAGGTTATTGAAAATTATTTCATTATAATGCTATTTGATGTTTAAATTAAATTACCTTAAAGTCAGTCCACCATTTAAGCTGGTCCTACTCAATCATGGCATCATAATGATGGTAGGTGATGAAGTTCCTCCTTGATGCAAGCAAAAAGATGATGAGATGTGTGATGAATCTCCTTGAATGCACCGAATGGATGGAAGATGAACCGAATTGGAGAGAGTTTGCGGAAGCTTGAAGTGAAGATGCTAGGTGGAATAAGTGATGGAAGTGGTTAGGCCAACTTCCAAAGGCAAAGGTTCTTGCTAGACTTCAAAAAAGTGCTAACAAGAGGAGTTTGATGCAAAGAAGCTATGCATTTCAACAACATTTCTTTACTTATATCAAATCTAAATTTTACAATGGAAAAGAAGCCTATTTATAGATTTTGGGAAGCTTGTAGCCCAAGCTTCCTTCCCCTAACCCTAACCTAACTCTAGTTTACATTCCCTAACTCTAGTCAAATCCTCTCCACTCCTAGCAAGCCTGTGGCCATCCAAGTAAAGCATGGTTATCCAATGAGGAGATGACATGTGGATATCTAAGAACTCTATATGTGGAGCTTCAAGCAAGGCAAAATACTCCATATGTGGCACTCCAAGATGTGGGGACGTCCAAGGAGCATGCAAAACTAGTTTCTTTCAAGCTAAACATTCCAAGTGTGGCATTACTTGGACATTTATATTTTCCTAAGCTATTTTCCTAAAAATTAAAATTATTTACAAAGAATTTTTTTTTCTATACGATTTATTTAAAATTAAATCACCAGCAAAATAAAATAGACTGGCTCGAAGGCTTTGTCTCTAACTTAGCATGAATTCTTCTAGCCATTGCTCTAGTGGTAGGACCTCTCCTGGATCTTTCTGCATCAGTAGGGCCCTCTAAATGATGATCTGATGCAATGCCCAATAGTCTCAATAGCATAATGATTTGGTGTTTGGCTAAAAAACATACAAATAAACATGTTAAGCATTCACTTTACCAAAAAATGAAATTAAATCTAAATATTATTACTTACCCTTTACCTAGAGGCTAAATGATGACCCTTCCACTAAAATCACGTCGAACCTTATCACTTAGTAGCATGGTCACCATCGTCACTTAGTGGCATGGTCACCATCGTCACTTAGTGGCTACACTGAGGGACCAACATGGGCATAACAACTAGGTGTCGGGTTAACTGTGGGATCAGGGGTGGCTTACATGAAGGGAGGAGTGGACTGCACGAAGCAAGGAGAGGTGGGCTGAACGAAGGGAGAAGGGGTAGACTGTACAAACGGAGGAAGGGTGTGTTGTACTAAAGGAGGAGGGTGGACTGTACAAAAGGAGGAGGAGTGGACTACATAAAGGGAGTTGTGGTGGGGTAGAGTGGTGCAGTCTAATTGTAATGACAAGTAAGAACACATGAGGAGGGGTTGGTTGGATCATAAGTATGATACACGGGTGCAGGCCACCCCTAGTGAGTTATACTAGCGTATGACAGAGGCTAAGCTGCGAAATATGGTGGCGAAGTGTTGGGGTGAAGTGAAGATTGAACATATGTATGGGGGTTGGATGATGGAGTCGATGAGGATGGAGTAGATGAGTGGGGTGACTGAGATGAGATAGATTTAGATGAGGACGAGGAATGCGATGTACCGTGGGGTCTTCCACCATCAGAATCTGTTGATAGCTCAGAATAAGGAATACGTTCAAGGTCTATAGCAAGTTGGCCATGCCTAGATGTGGAAACTCCACCTCTAGGCTGACCACGATTAACAATAGAACCATCTCTGCCTCTAGTCTTAACCATTTTCTCTGAAAAAAATTAATTAATGTAAAATCATTGTAAGTATGAAAACTTTAAATGGTTTAGGTAACTTACTATATTAACATATGTGTATGTTAGACGTTGTTTTACTCTTAATCTAAATCTTGTTCATCATTATTGTCATTGTTTCATCAACTTCATCTGAGAAGTCAAGATCTTCATCTGTGTCATCATCAACTGGTTCAATGGGATCATCATGAAGTACTTCAAGAATGGTATTGTCAGCTAGAACTTGTACCAATTCAATTGTAAGAACTGGTAAGACAGTAGGTGACTCATCAGCTTGATATGGCAATTCATCTTCGACATTGGCTCGAGGTTTTATTGTGATTGCCACACACCACCCACGAAGATTCTTACATATGTTTGGATAATTGACAAAATAGGTATGTCTTACTTTTTGTGGAAGAATAAGTGGATCATACAAAGCATATCTTCTATTTAACTTCACTTAGACAATATTATATTGTGAATAAAATTTTATCCCAACATTGATTGTACGATCAAACCATTCACAATAGAAAAGGAGAATTTTCTTACTGAGGCCAAGATACTCAAATTCATAAATGTGGTGAATTATGCCATAAAAGTTATCTTCACCTCCATCAGTGACACCTTTAACATACAAACCATTGTTCATTATTTTTTTACCATGACTTCATGTGTTTGTATGAAACTTATACCTATTAACGAAATTGATATTCCATGATATGGCCTTTGAATTAGGTCCCCAACCTAGCGCCTTCAAGTTTTGGTTGTTATGTCATTTCTTTCGTCGTGAACCTATGTCATAGTCATGCGGTAATATTAGATTTATTCATGGGATAAAAGAAGTGATGGCCATAAGTATATAAGTAGACTTACATATCGCTTGAAATATTCAGAAAAATTGTTGTGTATAAATGTCGAGACATCTTCAACATTGATGGAGTTTACTTGTAAGAACAATCTTGAAAAATGTTATATAAAGCAAGTAAAGTTCATAGGCTATGACAATTTACTTGAAATTAGGGTGAGTTAGACTTACTGGAGTATGGATTTAACCTCAATGTAGTTGATGAGAATGTGAACATGGGCAGAACGATATTCTTTTTCTATTAGCCAATTATCTTTGCTCGATCCACTTGGACGTCCATATCTATTAAAAATTGACAATGTGTAGTGCACTTTGTTATCTGAATCCCATTGGATCATTTCTGAAAGTTGTATTGCCCAAAAAGCTAACACTTTTGAAATAATGAGAGCATAAATATGTAATTTCTCGATATAGGTAGAATGCACATTTTGATCCTTCAACACGTGCCAAATTACCCACCGATCTTTTTTGCATCTCTCATTAACCTACAAGATATACAGAATTATAAGACTTGGTTCAATGGTTGACATTGAAATGACCAAACTATTTACCTTTCAAAAGGGTACATCCAGCAGTAGTGAACAAGACCATCAAGTAATACCTCTATAGGAAAATGGATGACAAGGTTTTCCATTGAATCAAAAAAGGCTGGAGGAAATATTCTTTCAAATATACATATGATGATTGATATGTTTTCTTGCATTCTAACCACATCCTCCGTCCTCAATGTATTAGAATATAAGTCTTCCAAAAATTGACTTAATTCAGCAAGGACACTCCATACAAAGTTTGGCAATGATCGAAAAGCAATCAGGAGTAAACATTCGGTAAAAACGTGACAATCATGACTTTTCATGTCGTGCATACTTCTTTTGTCAGGATTTGCACACTTGCAATATTAGAAGCATAACCATCAAGGATCTTCAACTCCCTAATCCACTTATAAATTGATTTGGCATCTTTCGACGAGAAGGTGTAGTTGGCCTTTGGCTTTGTGAACTTTCCATTATGTACTTGCAATAGTTCCAAGTCTCGCCAAACACACAACTCAGCAACATCTAACCTTGCCTTTTCATTGTCTTTTGTTTTGCCCTTAACATCTATCACAGTGTTGAACACATTATCAAAAGAATTCTTCTCTATATGCATGATATCAAGGTTGCTTCTCTAGAGGTTGTCCTTCCAACATGGGAAATCCAAAAAATATAGATATTTTAGTCCAATTGTGAAATTGTCCATACGCAGGCAAGTTGTCAAAGGGACTGTAGGAACAGCTGGCTCCAGAAGGGGGGGTTGAATGGAGCCTGAACTCAATTTGCTATAAATAAAAACCACCAAACAAGACAAAAATATATAAGCACAGATAAAGCAGTTTTATACTGGTTCACCCTAATCTCTTGGGCTATGTCCAGTTCTCCCTTGAACAAACCGTTCAAGAGGTTCCACTATTTAGCAAATAGTTACAACGAGTACACAAACTTCTCCAGGTTATAACGAGTACACAAACCTCTCTAGGTTATCACGAATACACAAACCTCTCCAGGTTATACCAGTCCCAATCTCCTCCTGAGATCAAGACCACTTAAGAATTAAAGAAACACTCTCAAAGGAGAGAACAATGAAAGCCCACAAGGGTTTACTTCACAATGGTGAAGAATTACACAATGGTTTTACACAACCCAAAACTCTAGATGCTCTCAATAGCAGATTGACAATAAACACTCAGTATATTTTCTTCAATGTATTATATGATGTATTTCTCTTTTTGTTTCTTCTTGTTGTATATATCTTTCAACTTGAACTTGCTCCTCTATATGTAGCTTTTTAGAAATTAGCCGTTGGGATGCTTGAATAGAACAATCTTGACTTTCTGTTGTATGAAGCTCAAACTGGAAATATTTCTCTAATATTTTAAACTGCATTAAACTTGATTAATTCTGTATCAGAAATAATTAATTTAAAATAACATAGAGAAATTATATTTGAAATACTCATCAATAATTTGAATAATTTCCATTATGAACATATTTGAACATTAATGTACATTATGATATAAAATCAATTAATCACAATTAAATGCTTCATAATAATTTGAATATTTTTCGTTATGAACAAATTTGAACGTCAGAGCACGATATGATATAAAATCAATTTAAATCAAATCAATAACACATAAAAGTAAATAGTAAGAAAATTTATCTCTTTATAGACCATGTGTCTCCTGCTTTAATAATAATAATGTTAACTGGGCAATGTATATAAGTCATCAAATATAAATATATACTTGAGTTTTGTTATCATCAAAACTTTATCAAATGATTTGATCCTCTAAAGAGACTTTGGACCATCTAATTTTGAAAAATCACTGAGAAACCCCATAATTGGTGCCCGTTCATGACATAAGGTGGCCCATTCATTCAGCTTTGCTTTTTAATAATCTCCTTTGATTCTTTCTGAAAGGATGATTTGTTGGCAAGAATAGTCAATGACAATCAAACCAATAAGTTTTACCCCTATGTCTCAATTGGAATGCTTTAGTGTCCTGTATACAATATGGACAAGCTAATTGGCCCTTAGTTCCCCATCCAAACAACATCCCATATGTTGGAAAATCATTTATCGTCCACATCAAGCATGCTCGCATTACAAAGTTCTCTCTAGTTGAGATGTCGTATGTGAAGACACCTTCATTCCACAATAGTTGCAAGTCATCAATAAGCGGTTGTAAGTACACATCAATCTTCTTTGTTGGGTTTGTCGGACTTGATATTAGACAGGTTAGAAAGATGTATGGCTTTGTCATACACATTTCAAGGGGTGGGTTGTAAGGAGTCAGAAATACCGACCAACAAGAATATGGGGATGTTGAAGCTTGCATATATGGTGTAAACCCATCAGAACATAAACCCAATCTAATATGTCGTAGGTCAACTGCAAAATTGAGATATACATTATCAAAGTGTTTCCAAGCTTTCCCATCGCTAGGATGTTGTAGTAAGCCAACATCCCGTTTGTTCTCATTGTGTCATCTCATTTGCCTTGCTGAATCCGTTGAAGCATACAATCTTTGTGATCTTGGAATGATTGCCAAATAGAACATTCTTTTAACTGACACCTTTCTATATATTTTTTTCTGACCCTTGGTAGGCGAATATCTTGGATGACCACAAAATTTGCGCTCAGTTAATTCATTATCATTTTTATAATATAACATGCAACCATCCTGACAACAATCAATCTTCACAGACTTCAATCCGAGACTTGAGACAACTTATTTTGCCTCATAGTAGTTCTTCGGGATGAATTTTTTTCTTGGATCAATATCAAGCAATAGTTGTATGAAATGGTCTAAACATTATTTTGTGGTATGCCAATTGGTTCTAGAGGCCTAATGGCTACCGATATTTGGGACTGTGTTGCTCCATCATAAATGGGTTCATTCGTAGATGTTAACATTTCATAAAACTTTTGTGCCTCTGTGTTAGGGAGTTGTCCTTCATTCATCTCTTGACTTTGGACATTTCCATAATGAGTTGTTATGTCAGCTACCTGCATGTATGCATCGTACACCATTTCGGTAACTGATCCAAAGTTGGCACCATAATTCATGTTTTCATAACTGGTGGATGCATAACCTATACTATCATCAATTGGTCAATCTTCTCCATGATAAACCCATAAATGGTAGTTGGGTTGAAACCCTTATTGTAGTAGATGAGCCCTCACATAAAAAGGTTTAAGGATTTTTTGACAAATACATCGCACGCATGGACACCTTATCCCTCCATCCTCTATATATGAAGGTTGATCCATTGCCGTTGAAACAAATTCAAAAACCCCATCCATGAACCGTTGCTTCAATCTCCTTGAATGATAAAGCATATCATACATCCACTATCAATCCATTTGCATGTTCATCATGAAATTCATACTATTAACAACTTGTATGCAGTTGTAGTTGTCACAAAACTTAACCCTAAAACCACCAATAGAAATGACATAAAAGGAGTTCAATGCTCAATACAATAAAAATCTATCTATGTTAATATTAGTTTAAATAGACAACATAGTCGACATATTATCGGACTGTGTTATCCAGTTCTATAAAAAATGGAACAGTAACCTAAAAAGATATATTTAAATCATATTATTATGATGTTATGATTTCATATTGTGAACCAATTAATAGTATGAAATAATTTTATATTAAAAGTTTATAATTACTAAATTATAAAATAAATAAATGAATAAAAAATAAAACAAAATAAGTATAAATATTGTCCAAGATGTATACTTTTCCTTTGCTTTATGTATGCCAAATCCTTTTCATTCGCAATTCTTATTGTTGGAGGAAGGCAATTAAAATGATAGACCTCGTCAACACAGTGTTAGTATTTTTAAAATTATATAAAAACTTTGAATGATTATTAAATATTGTAATTAAAAAATTATGATGAATAAATTCTTTAAAATATATTTTAAATTTATCTTATTTATTTGTTTGATGGAAGATATATTAAAAAGAGTTGAATGGAATAGTTGTAGAAAAATTAGTTACCTTATATATAAATTAAAGGTAATTTAAAAAAAAAAATATCATGTACAATGAAGAAGTCTCGTAATATATTATTATAGATGATAAATTACATTGTGCACCTTTTCAATGGATACAAACGCTACGTGTATGAATTTTATGTAAGTTTCACAAATAAAATACTAGAACTTCTCTGTAAAGCTCTCATAAAATTTGTTTAATACTCGATATTGTAAGTTAAAACCATATACCTAAGTAACGTGTTGTATTAATTTTTTGACTACTTTGTGAGAAGCATATATATACATTATTATCATAACTACTACATATGGGTGTTCAAAGAAAGGGAAAAAAATATCTAAATTTAAAATTTAGAATAAAATAAGTCATCTGTATTTTTTTTTCTTTAATTACATGCAATATAGAACTCTGATTATAAAATTCTCACCAAACCGCACCCAAAAATTATTATAAAGTTGAGGCAAGAAGTCTTGAAAGATGGAATGCATGATTCACACGAATGTATATAAGATGTAATATAAATAAATTTGGCATAGAATTCTCACAAAAAAACACATCTTCAGCTAAAACTAAAAAAAAAATAATTGCACTATGTCATTAATAAGACCTATCCAATATTTATACTATAATTGTTGACGATTACAAACTAGCGATACTAATAATTAACCTTTTTTTCTTATGTTAATATTGATATTATAATTCATTTGACAAGAAACCTCATTTAAATCTGTGTTACGATGCAATCAAAACCTAAAGCACAAAATGTTAAATTAAATCTTGTCAAGGTCAATCAAATATATACTTCATGAATGTAAAGAAAAATCTAGTAATTAACCAAAAAACTTGATAGTTTTGTTCATTAAGAAATAAAATTATTATTTTTCATTACATTTAGGTGCTTACTACTTAAGATAGTTTGTTCTACTACTTCGAACTTATAAAGACTTATCCCTCCATTTTGTTTAAGCACTAAAATTACAATATTTGACTTTAGGCTGAGACTCAAAACATCACTAAATATTTATCTTTTTGGGTTGATTATGAAACTAATTTGCAAATTATAATTTGGGCATATTACAAATTCATGTTGTGAACCAAATCATATCCATTAGTCTATAAATTTTTAAACAAGCAGAAAAATATATATCTATTAGCATGCTACATATTAATTGAAAAAGATTACTTGTGCCTGCATCAATATCAGATATCAAGTGGCAATAACCTCATATACAACACCAGGGTTAATCTTCTATAGCAAATACTATTTCTAAACAACGATTAATTTTATCATGAATTTCCCTTTAGTTCCAATATTTCAGGTTTACGCTAACTGTAAGATCTAAGAATCCCCACTCATATGGGTTCACCACCACGACAACCACCATAGAGAAACAAATTTTTTCATTCGCAACAAACCCTAAACTCAAACTAAACCCAAAACCACTTCCAATGAATAGATCAAAGAACAGATAGAAGAACAACTTACCTCTGTCAAGCCTTTGCAAGACTCACTGGTGACCACGACCTCTTCCAACTGCAACCACCTCACGCACCACCCACGAAGAACCACTAATCGGTCCAAGACCAACAAACCTACCCTCAACACGATTTGAAAGCAAAATCGGTGAGTGAAAACCTTTCCAAGTTGGAGAAACTGGAAATGGTGAAGAGGAAGAACGACTTACCTCTATCCAAGCTTTGCAAGACTCGCTGACAGCCACAAGCTCCTCCAACAGCAACCACTTTACGCAAACAAAAACCAATCTGTCGAAAACACTCTATGGAGGCCAACTAACCTACCCTCAAATGATTTGGGAGCAAAATCAATAATTGGAAACATTTGGAGGATGGAGCAGTCGAAAATGGTAGAGAGATTCTTAGCACTGCGTGAAGAAAGCCGCGAAATGATTTTGAGGAAAACAAAATCCTAACTTTAAATAAAAGTCGCGTCGACCAACGCAAAAAATCGTCTCCACTTGCATCGGCTATAGCCAACGCTACATGTCATGCTCAGTATTGTCGACTAGGCTGACGCTATACACTATTTTTTTTTACTTCTTAATATTTTGTTATAATTAATAAAATTATAATTAAATTGAGTTATAATATAATATTTTAATAAGAAATATCTTTTTCAAATTAATTAATAAATATATCTTTATTAAATAAAGCTTCTTGATTAAGTTTAAATTTTTATATTATATCAACATGATTTACTTTTATTTCTTATATTATGTTTTACTATGTTATTAAAAAAGTTGTCTATTATAATCAATTCAAATAATATCATCATACTAATAAATAAAAATTATTATCATTAATTTCTTTTGTGTTATACTCTTGTTATATCATATTATTAATATTCAAACATAATATTTATGTATTTTTTTATAAATATAAATAAAGTTATAAATGCAATTTAAAATCAAATATTATAATGTGTAGATCAATAATTCTTTAATTAACTTAAGTATGTTATGTAATTGCAAAAAAAAATTATTTTGAATTGCTTCTATTAATAATTAGGTAGTATGACTTATTTCACAAAATATATCTTCAACAACAAAAATTAATTAACTAACACCATGCATGTTAACTATGTCATATAATAAAAAACATTTTTTTGTATGAAACAATTCACCTTCTTGAGTGAATATATCTATACTAACTTAATTTGATTCAAAATTAATGCAATTAAATTTAGATCTTGTTATATGTGTTGTTAATGTAACATGACCCAACTCACCCAATTAAAATTAATATAATTAAAATTAAAAAAAATAAAGAGTCTCTTGTGTTGCTATGCACGTTCACTCCTTCTTCCAACTTCATTTTAAATTAAAAGTCTCTTGCCCACCCATTTCAACCTAATTAAGGCACTTTTGCTACTCTACACCTATTTCAAATGAAGACTATATATCCATTTGAAATGAAGAGTCTCTTATGTTGCTCTACACATTCACATCTCATTGATTGGGTTTCATTTCAAATTCCATTAAAATAAAACCAAATTAATTTAATTAAGACACTTTTTAACCATATCTTCTTCTTCCTCTTCTTGCCAAATTCTTAAATCAGTCACACACCCATAGTCGTATTCCTCTACTGTATATTTTTTTCACTTCTTTAATATTTTGTTATAATTAGAAAAGATTATAATTAAATTGAGTTATAATTAATAATATTATAATAAAATTGAGTCATAATTAAATTTAATTTTTTATTTCATATCAACATGATTTACTTCTATTTCTTATATTATGTTTTACTATGTTATTAAAAAAGTTGTCTATTATAATCAATTCAAATAATAACATTTATACTAATAAATACACACTACAAGAAAAAAACTATTTAGAGACCAATATTTAACTACCAAATGAAATGGTTGCTAATTGTGACTAAAATAGTCACCAAATTAAATTTTGGTTGCTAAATAACTATAAAATATAAATAATGATTGAATTTAGTAACCAATTAAGTCAAATAATTGGTATATAACATTAGCTACCAAGGTTTTAGTGACCTATGTCATTAGATTCTAAATTAGTCTCTAACTTAATTAGATACAAATTTAGAATCTAATGGCATAGGTCACTAAAACCTTGGTAGCTAATGTTAGATACCAATTATTTGACTTAATTGGTCATTAAATTCAATCATTACTTCTATTTTGTAGTTATTTAGCAACCAAAATCTAACTTGGTGACTATTTTGGTCACAATTAGTAACCATTTCATTTGGTTGCTAAAAATTGGTCTCTAAATAACATTTTTCTTGTAGTGACAAATTATTATCATCAATTTCTTTTGTGTTATACTCTTATTATATTATATTATTAATATTCAAACTTAATATTTGTGTATTCTTTATAAATATAAATGAAGTTACAAATACAAATTAAAATCAAATATTATAATATATAGATCAATAATTCTTAAGTTAACTTAACTATGTTATGTAATTATAAAAAAAAAAAAAAAAACACTTTGAATTGCTTCTATTAGTAATTAGGTACTATGACTTTTTTTCACAAAATAGGTCTTCAACAACAAAATTTAATTAACTAAAATCATACAAGTTAACTATGTCATATAATAACCAACATTTTTTTATATAAAACTGTTCACCTTTAGTGAATGTATCCGTACAAACCTAATTTTATTCAAAATTGATGCATCTTGTTATATGTGTTAACATCACCCAATTAAAATTAATATAATTAAAATTCAAACAAAATAAAATAAAGAGTCTCTTATGCTGGTCTGCATGTTCACTCCTCCTTCCAACCCCATTTCAAATGAGTCTCTTCTGCCCACCCGAACAGTTTGTTATGCTTTCCTAATTAAGACATTTTTGCTACTCTGCACCCATTTCAAATGAAGAAGAGTCTCTTATGTTGCTCTGCGCCCATTTCAAATGAAGAGTCTCTTATGCGGCGTTGCACATTCACTTCTCCTTGATTGGATTTCATTTCAAATTCAATTAAAATTAAACTAAATTAATTTAACTAAGGAACTTTTTAACTACTTCTTCCTCTTACTCTTCTTGCTAAATTCTAAAACTCAATCACACACTTATTTATTTTTTTGACAAAAATATTTTAATATACATTTGGGAGAATATAAAATATTCACATCATCATAAGTAACTAATACACATACTACTTTGTATTTGAACAAATTAAGTATCATTTAACATGTTATACCTTATATTCACTCATATTTTATGCCTCAACTATCATATTTTATGTTTCAACTATCATATTATATGCTTAAACTATCATTCATTTATATTTTATGATTCAAATATCATTTAATTAAAATTTAAAAGTTATGATCAAATATCTTTTTATTTATTTGATTAAATTATTAATAAATAATCCTAATAACTTTATATCGCTTATTTATTTACTACATTACTTTGATTTTACTGTATTTTTTTAATATTTTGGTATTTTTCTTCTGTATTAATAGTACAACAAAATAGTAAACAAATTTTAATATATATCATTTGTTAGTGCTCTCACAATACTAAAGGATTTGATGAAGCCAAAGCAAGCAAGAAAATGGAAGTGTGTCTTAGGCTTTGTCTTAGTGTGAGTGAGTGTGATTGGTTGTGAAAGAGAACCTATGCACATCTGAGAAGAAATTCACTAGCACATGGTAAAAAATGTTTAAAACAAACCATAATGTATAAGGTAAAAACTTTGGTTAAAAACAATTTTGGAAAATAAAGTACTGAATGAATATAAGCTAATTTCAAGTTAAGCAGAATCAATTTATTCGTACCTGACAGAACTGAATTAACTGTTTTTTTGAAAAATTTGGTTTGGGTTCTTCTCTTATAAATACAGTAGGTTTTCAAGTGTGAAATATACACATACGAAAGAAGAATACAATATGTGAGCATCATTTGTGAGAATAACTGTGAGAAAATCTTTTTGAGAAAATCTAGAGTTTTTCTTGATCATTTTTTAAAGGAGGCTTTTACTTGAAGAATCAATCTTGACCAAAGTAGTGTGCTATTGGATTTCTTCAAGACTGTGTACAGGCCTTTCTTTCTGCGCCAATCAAGGAGTTATTCTCATCCTTTCTTGAACATGTTTGATTCAAGATTTGTGTTGTGTTTAATGTAATTCTGTGAAATTCTTAAACAATTGTACTGGTTTTGGGCTATAGGAGTTAGCCTTGTGTTTTTGTTGAATTGATTGGGAGTTGCGGGGAGTAGTTGATCAATTTAGCAGGTTTCTTGATTCTTATAGGGAGTAGGAATTGGTTGATTGATTGTATGTGAACAATTAATTTATTTAGTGGAACTTTCTTTCTTTATGGTGCAAAAAAGACTGGATGTAGCCCTTGAGGAAGGGTGAACCAATATAAAATTGATTGTGTCTCTTCTTCTTGACCCTTCTCTCATAATCTTGATTTGTTCTTGTGTTGCTCATTGAAATTAATTAATTTGATCTTGGTTAATCTACTGTAATTGCAATTGAATTTTTGCTTACATTGATTGGTCCTTTTCTAATCTTGTATTACCTATAGCATTCTATTTTTGTGGTTTTAAAAAGATTTGAAATTGTGTTTCATATTGGATTTCTTTTACAAAATCTGTGTTTCGTTTTTAGATCCTATATCATAATTGGTTTGTTCTAAGTGTATTTTACATAATAGATAAATTTTCTGCATAATCTGATAATTTGAATTTGTTGCTGGATTATAGGATTTTATTATATACCTCGACTGAATTTCTATCATAGTTAATTATGTGTTTGATATTGTTTTGGTGATAATTGCATATATCTTGTTTCTGTAGTTTTAGAAATATTGATTACGTTAAATTCTGATAGTTATTCATTCTGTTTGTGTTTCACTCTACATCTAAAATAAATCAATTCATTCGTGCTTGAAGCCAATTTATTTTCCGTTGCACCTTATATTCTTGATTATTGAGATGCATTAAAGGTTTTCTAGTTGCGAAAATTGTTTTCAGTATTTTGAATTGCAAAAAACCTTTTAAAGTTCAATTCACCCCGTCTCTTGAATTGAGCCAAATACATTTTCATCATTAAATTCATAATTTTTTTCTAATTATTTAACAATAAATTTCATAATTACTTTTGATTTATTTTTTTATTTACAAATTTACATCTATCTCATTTTTCTTACTTTTTTTTATTACTAATGTAGTAATAATATTCTTATTTCATATTATATTTTCTAAAATTTATTTTTTAAAATTCAATTTAATTTTAATTATATTTTTTATTTTTTCCTTGCCTCCACTACACACAAACACAAGAAAAAAAAAACTCTTTTTAAGATAGGGTGAGCCAAGTCGACGCAAACATTAGCTAGGCCAAGCAGTTGCAACACGCTTTTTTATTTATTTTTTGTTTTGTGTTGGCCTAGCCGACGCAAGTTTTTTTTTTTTTTTAAATTTACTACAACTTTTGCTTAAGTTAAACCAATGCTTCAAATTTGATTCCAAACGTTATCGCTTTAGCATACCCAAAAATTTTGATACTATTTCGGTGTTTTCTTGTAGTGAGATATTCATGTTTTGAGAATTTCTATCTTCTATTTTATGTTATGCATGTTTTTAATTCAACATACAACCTATACTAAAATCAATTAATAGAAAGCCTTTTTATAAAGTTTTATAGCTTTGTTAATCGATTACGCTTTTAAGTAATCAAAATGTTTAGAACAAGATAATCGATTATTAGTTCAACTAACTAATTAAAATCGAGGACAAATTTAAGTGTTTTCAATGTTCTAAAAAATAAACTGATTAAAATTTTGCATAACAGATTAACTTCTTTTTATGAATTAAATACAAAAACTAAAATAATCGATTAAAGTGTGCTATAGTTGATTAAAATGTTTTTAAATAATCGATTAGATACGTCTGAACCTTTTTTTAATTTAACATTTTCTTAACTTTATAAATAGAGTCTTGATCTTAATCTTTTATATACCTAACTTATAGATACAGTTGGCTCCAGAAAGGGGTGTTTGAATGGAGCCTGAACTCAATTCATTAGATATGGGCAATTCAAAAATAATATAAATATAGTATAAGGCAGGAGAAGTGGACAAAAATTTAAACTTGTTCACCTACAAACAAGCTATGTCTAGTTTCCTTTTGCAAATTGCTTAAGAGCTTTCACTAGAAATGAGTTTTAACACCTCTGTAGAAAACAAGTATTCTCCAACTCTTCAAGTAACAAGTTTTAACACCTCTCCAGGAACAAGTATTCTAACCTCTTTAAGTGACAATTTTTAACGTCTCTTCATGAACAAGTATTCTAACCTCTCTAGGCCATAAGTTTTTGACGCCTCTTTAGGAATGAGTTTACACACTTCTCACAAGTCTCAGTTTCAATCTCTCCCTGAGATCAAGACTTCTCACAATAGGAAATGAAAAAACTCCTAGAAAAAGAGAACAATCAAAGACCACAAGGTATCCTTCACAACGTGAAGAAATTACAATGGTTTGCTATCAAAAGCTAATAAAATAATGAAACTCGAGAATTGAACATCACGAATCGTATTTACACAAAAAGGTTGCTCGTTTTTCATTTGATACTTTATTGTTTTTCTCCTTCATCTTCATGTTTTTATATAGCTTTCGAGTGATGACCGTTTGGCTCTTATGTGAATGAAATCTTTTGTCCTGCTGAATATTTTCTCTTTAAATGTGCTTAGCGATTTCTTTAATTCATTTCTAAACTTTTCATATTTGTAGCACTTTGAACATTGAGAGTTGTCGGTGACATTCTTCGTAAGTCTCGTTCTGCTTTTTAATTTCTTCTTTCTAATCATTCGAACATTGTATGTTTCACGATTTATTCTATTTAATTCTTCATCACTCATGCAGGTGTATCTTCATCGTATTCTCGTTCAATTTGGAAATCTCTGCACCGTTCTTTCACTGAGAATATAACTTTCATCAATCAAATTTAATCATAATTAATTTCAATTAATGTATCAATAATACTGAGATAAACAATTTCAAAAAAAAAAAAATTTGTCTTGGTATTTCTAGAGTTAATTTGTTTTCGAAAACCTTTTAAATTTTGCATGATATTACACGTTGAATTAACATTGATTTAAATTTATTTCAATAAATTCATAAATCACATCTTCAAATTTATAATTCAAAATGTAAATACTAAATTTAGAAATACTCCATGTGATGACAAATCGTCTATCGTAATGAAATGCTTCGTCTGATGCGCTCAAAATTGTTTTGTCTGACATGCATATTGATCCAAGGTTTGAATATATCCTCTTGAGTGTTTAAAAGTTGACCTTGTGGTATTTTGTTGCCTTGTGTTTGTAATTGTCATTATGGGTGATTGTACAAACTTTCGAAGATATTGAAATGCAGTTATTATAAGGTTAAATAACTTATAAAAAATATTGACTAAGTTCTAGAGAAAGGTGAATTGAAATATAAAAAAAAAATTCTTAAAAGTCAAGCTTAAAAGGATGATCTTTAAAAATAATGAATTCAAGTCTTTTAAAACACAAAAAAAAAAACTAGTTTAAAAATCTGATTACAATACAAACGAATATAAAATCAATCTGTTAATTTGAAAATTCAATCTGTCAATATTCAATTCAACCAAGAATGAATAAAGAACTCAGTGCAAATATTTAAAGAAAAGGATAGATAAAGTTAATATTCAAATTTATAATGGTTCACTCTTTCATAAGAGCTCCAGCTAATTTCTAAGCCACACCAACTAATATTTCACTACCAAACAAGTCTTGTATAACACTCACACAAAGACTTCAAGAAAATCACTCTGAATCCTGAAAGAATGACTTACCCAACAAGTAACACCTTATTACTCTTCTACAACTAGAAACCCTAGCTAGTCATAGATATACTTTATAAAAGTGAAAGAAGATACAATAACAACACCTGAATTAGCAGAAACAACAATTTCATGGATTAAGGAAACTTTCCTTCAAGTCTTTAAGAATTTTTCCCAAGAAAGTGATTCTTTGCAATAAGAACATTTTGCTCAAAAAGATTTTGTTTATTTCTCAAAAACATTTTCAAAAGTTTCTTTAAAATTTTAGAGAGATAGAGATTTATAAAACTACTATTTTCAGTTTTAATATAATATAACTTGGTTTTAATATGTTGATTTCACTTAAAAGTGAAAACAATGGGTTACTTTGAGTTATTAATCACTTAAAACTTAATTGACATATAGCCTCCTAAAATCTCAAACCCACTTGAGGTCTTAAGTAATTTGATTCAATAAACCAATTGATTAAAATATTTGAAAACACTTAAGCTAAGTTTAAGAGGGATTGAACTATTAAATTTTTTTTTCAAATATGATGTAAAATGAATGAAATCTTTCAAGAAATTCCCTTAACCAGTAGTATGTAGGTTCAATCTAGAAAAAAAAAATAATCATTTTATATTTCACGCAACAGTACTTTTTAAGAAAATTTTAATCAATTGAATTACTGACTAATAAATTAAAATAACTCTAAGAAAATTTAATAGAAATTTTCCATCAATTACACACCTTAATCAATCAATTTTAATAAGCAAATCAGTGAATGTAAATTTTTCAAATTTTCACTAGAAGAGAAATAATTGATTCAGATACAGAGTTAATCAATTAAATTTTTGAAAATAAACTGTAAGTCATCAGAGTTAATCAACTTCTATGGCAATCGGTGCAGACAATATGAGAACCAAAAGAAATCTATTGAATCCATATAGGCTTTTCAATGAAAAAAGTATGCACAATACTCATATGTAATAACATTATGTAGTGTGTTGAATATGAAAAATTCAATTGATTGATTGTAAAAGCAACTGATTTATTTTGACATAGAAGATACAATTATATAGAAGATCAATCACGAATAAGGATTAAAGAGAGAGAGAGAGATCAACCACACAAGATTTATACTAGTTCACCCTTCCTCAATGACTACATTCAGTCTTCCTTGCCAACAAGCAAAGAAAATTCACTAATCATTCTTAATTGTAAATCCTATACAATCAAGACACCTTCTTTCACCTTGCAAGAATTACAAAACACATGCAGTAACCTTTTTTCTTTGCACCCTACAAACCAGATTCATTGTACACACTCCAAGAAAGATATAATTCCTTATAGTGGTACAAAAAAGAACTAATTGAGTGAGTTATGTAACACTAAACTATTTATGTAATCTATTTGACACAACATGAGTTCAAAGATTAATTTGTAGAAATCTTCCCTGTTCTTAAAGATGATGTGAATAGTTCAAAATTTTAAAAACTAGTGAAAGCACACTAAGAACTCTTTCTTGAAGGTTTTCTTGATCAAAGATCCTATTGAAAACAATTCTTGATTTCTTTGTTGAAAATTCACAACAGTAGTATATTTCTCTTTGTGTGTATTATGTATTCTATTATGTTCCTTAAAAAATGTTCAGGACACGTGTATTTAAAACTTCTTTTTTTAGTTTTAAAATAGATTTTAAAAAATTAATTACTTATTAAACCTGTTAGTTAGTATAAAACAATCATATTTAAAACTTTGTTCAATCAATTTAGTTTAATTAAGAGAGATTTTTCAAAATCTATTTTTTCGAAAACAGTTCACTTAACTTTCTAAAGATTTCTTGAATGCATCCACAAATATATGAACCTCCACACTTGATTCCATTAACTTACACACACACACTTTGATTGATTTTGCTCTTTTGCTAGAATTCATCAAATATCAAATATGTGAGATTTCTAACAATCTCCCCCTATTTGATGAAGACAATCCATTGGGTGTGGGTTCCTTCAAATTTAATCCTTCAACAAAATATGTGATATTAGACTCTGACCATTTTTGAAAAAAGCTGGTTGAATTTATACACATTGTAGACTTACCAAAATTGAATCAACTGTATTGAAAAATAAATTGATTTATTTTTCTTACCAAGTATGGAGATATCAGTTTTACTTAACCTTTTTCTCTCCGTAGTTGAACATTTCCCGTGAATGGCGTATTTTGTAGTCACAGTTCACAAGATATTTATTAAACCATTCCACACAGTTCCAAATAATGTATCAAAATGAAACAAAAGTTATAACTTCCATTCATTAAAGTCAAAGATAGAACCCATTACATTGTTTGTAAGGTATTTTAGTCTACATTCAAATAAGGTTTACATTTGTAGAAGTATAGCACGGTGTTGCACAAGGTTTTGTATAATCTTGGAGGGTGCAAGATTTGTCATGAATGTATTGAGTGTACATTTGACTTGTGTTTAGTGGAATTCTTTACTTGTTGACAATGACAACTCCTAAAGAAGAGTGAACCAGTATAAAATTTTGTGTTCTTGCTCTCTTTCCTTTGATCTTTGATCAGGTTTTAGTTTTTGCATAATTTTTGTCTTGGCACGATTAATCAATCAACTGTTTTTGAAAATTAACTAACTATTTTTACTGTACTACACTTACTGTTATTTTTTATTAAACTGGTTTGCACTAAGCTTCTTGATTGTGCTTGATCTTAATCACATGTATTGGTTTTGTTTGGAAAGAATTTATCAATTCTTACTATTTCTAGTTTAGTGCATAATTCTGGGCATTTCAATTTGTTGATTGTATGTTTTGGTCAATTGATTTTTCATTGTTGCTCCCTTGCTTGAAAAAATAAATTGATTGATTTGTTAATTGAATTGATTGAATTGTTCCTATTGGAATTTAAGAAATCACATTCCTAGTTTTGGAAATTTAATTGATTGCAATTTCTGTCTCATTTTTCAAACAAGAAAATTAATTAATTGATTCTGAAATTGAATCCATTGATTTTTGTTAGGTTGTATAAATTGAATTTCAACCGATTGTTTTTAGAATTCAATTGATTCTTTTTCTTTCATAAAGCAACAAACACTGCAATATACTAATTTAATTGAAAATAATCATTCTTACAAGTAATATTTTGCGAGAATTTTCTATATTTAATTACCCAGCTTGAACTCGGCCTAAAAACTCTTTTCAATGTCCAATCCTAACCTAGCTAAAGTGGCGCAGGGCATGATTTCAAGTCCATATAGCTTTTGGCCTAATAGGCGCCCGACCCAGTTAAAGTTGTGTAAGGTGCAACTTGTTGTGTCCAATTTAATCTTTTATTTCCTCCTTTATGGACTCCAATCTTGCTCTTCTTTATCCAATCCTTCATGTTCAATGATTTGATTAAATTCACAGGATTTAGAGTAAAAATTGATTAAAAACTCAAGTGACGTTTTATTTATAACAAAAGTAAAATTTTTAATAAAAAGAGATAAAAAAAAACATGGGATTTAGTATGTTCTAAAGCTTAGAAAGGGTTGATCTCATTATAAAAATAAACCCAAAAAATATGATAAAAATAAATGTTATCACCTACCAACATAGCAATGGTAAAGAAATTTTATGCAAATGTTATGTATGAAAGGAGGGGTTCCATACATACAATAGCTATGTGTTGGCAAGAGGATCCCTTTTAATGCTATTACTATTAATTCCTTCCTGGGAATTGAAGATTGATTTGGAGATCGCCCTTGCCAACATGCTCTACTGGCAAATAAAGTCATTTATTACGAAGATAGTGTGCGCAATGTCTGTGGTCCAAGAGGTACTTTTGTCAGGAATAGGCAACAACAACCTCTCCATATTAAGAGGACATATTTGAATTCTTTGGCCAAAATTTGGATGACATTTATTCACTCAAAGATCTTCCCAACCTTCCATGTATCAATATCACTGAGAGCATGTCCCTGATTCTTTTATGTATTTTGATTGGCAGGATGATGAATGTGGGTAAGCACATTGCCTATAAGATCCTACAATGTGCTAATATGCCAGGAATTACAAGCTTAGGGCATATCTCTTAATCACTCATCTGTGTAGAATAGCTGGAGTGGATGTTTCACTCCCATCATTTGAGCACCTCACATGACAATCAACATGAACGACATTGTCTGGTAGAAGAAGGGCCAGGGGCACCAGCACCACCACGGGAAGACCACAATGTGCCATTGTCCTGAGCAAGGAACATTTTTATTCTTCTATGTAGCATTTTGATGACTCCCTGAGTGTTGTCTACAGGGCTCAGATCATGGTGATGGACACCCTTCGAGGACTCTCTTTACACAAACTAGGATTTTCATCAGCTTTCCATGTACCCTCACCTATCACTACAAGAAAAATGTTATTTAGAGACCAATACTTAGCTACCAAATGAAATGGTCCTTAATTGTGATCAAAATAATCACCAAATTAAATTTTGGTTGCTAAATAACTACAAAATAGAAGTAATGATTAAATTTAGTGACTAATTAAGTGAAATAATTGGTATCTAACATTAGCTACCAAGGTTTTAGTGACCTATACCATTAGATTCTAAATTAGTCTCTAACTTAATTAGAAACCAATTATTTAACTTAATTGGTCACTAAATTTAATCATTACTTCTATTTTGTAGCTATTTAGCAACAAAAATTTAATTTTGTGACTATTTTAGTCACAATTAGTAACCATTTCATTTGGTAGCTAAAAATTGGTCTCTAAATAACTTTTTTCTTGTAGTGTATGCTGCTTGGCCTGGGACTAGGGCCATTTTAGAGGAGGGGTGAGCCTGTAGAGGATGATGCAAAAAATGATGCAGAAGAGGAGGAACAGATCTTCAAGAACATCTAGTGATTACTAGAAGAGTTTTTTTTTTTTGTTATTTCTTTGTTTCGTTTATTTTATTTTTCATCTTATTTGTTTACATTTCTTTGTTATTTGTTGTTTATTTTAGTAACAATTACGGTGCAACTAATTGATAATTTAGAGTGAAATTTTACCTGTTTCTAATGATAAAATTCATTGTGTTGTTTCTCTTTGAGATCTTTGAACTGATTATGTGGGTATTGTTGGAATTTTAGTTTGTGGTTACTCTTGTATTTATGTTGAAAAATATCTGGTAGATATGATGTGGCAACTATTAAGATCATCAATACCCAAGTGAGATTTTGGCTTCAGAGTTTTATCTAGTAAGTACTATCACTTTTAACTCATAATTGTTTTTTCTTGAGTTTCTTTGCTAATTTCTTGATCTACATGCTTACAAATTATCAAAGCCATTTCTTTGTTATCTAATTTTTAGCCTAAGCCAAATAGCTAACCCTTGTGTTGATCAGATAAAACCTTTGTGCACCCCTTTTAGTTTTAATTTTTTTTTTATCCCTAAACCCTTTATCCTTGTAAGAATTAATTGACTACCTTACTTTGAGTGGAGAGAGCATGGAGATCATCACCTTCAAAGTGATTCAAGTTTGGGGGAAGTTATTTAAAGGAATACAAAGAGTAATTCATAAAAGGTTAGAGATTTCTCATGCTACTTTAAAAAAAAATGAATAAATGTGGGGGGAAATTTGATGTTGCAATAAAGTCTGGTTCTGAAATAAAAGAGGGTATAATTTTTAGAAAATTTGAATTCAGTAAATAGCTCTCTTTTCTTGAAGTATTTTAATTGTCCAAAAAAAACAATTTTCTTCTTAGTCTAGCCACATTACAACCCAATAGAAGTTCTTGAGATGTTACATGCTTGTGAAAATTGTTGCTCTTGAAAAAAAAAAAAACAGTTAAATTGTGGGAAATCAGTGGTAGAAGAGAAACACATAATACCCTAGTATACTTCAGTGAAACACTTTCTTGAACACCATTTTGCCAGTACTATCGGTTACATTTACATTGTGAGCACCATAACTGATTGTTGGCAGAGAAACATTTGTTCTTTTCTATGATTGATTGAAACAGAGCATACATGTTTGATCTTTGAAGTGATTGTGTTAATTTATCTTATTTGTTATATTGTTACTGTTAAAATAAGTGTTTGGCCTAAGTTCAAGAGGGGGGGTGAATTGAACCCTTTTAAAATCTTTTCGCAAATTTGCTTTTCAATGTGAGAATACAAAATCTTTAAAGAAACTTAGAATGCAATCTAC
>Ga0209489_104638_pt1 | contig 25076 bp, 16 predicted proteins | sample SiratrowhiteBW_FD_187527 | JGI IMG/M metagenome (GOLD analysis project Ga0209489, IMG submission 187527) | Root nodule microbial communities of legume samples collected from California, USA - Siratro white BW (SPAdes) (version 2) | ecosystem: Host-associated > Plants > Roots > Nodule | place...
AACTTCTGGAACACATTGATCCGGAGGCAACTCATCTGACTCCATCACATTCTTGAAAAACCGGAGTCTTCTATCTTCATCTTCTTCCCACCAAGCACGCAAGGTAGAACAATCATGACATGATGGGGCGCATACCTGCTCATTGCCGCAAGTCACCCAATCAAAGCTAGTGCTAGGACCTTTTCTTTATGTATTTTGAATTCAGGGATTGACTTCAAACCGCTATAAACTTTTTGAGACCAAATTAACCATTTTGTGTTGCTTATCTAATCACATGCCTTCTGAACAACATAAACTTTGACTTCGTTGCAGCATAAACCATAACACATTTTGAGTTACGGTTAGGTATTTAGGGAGAAAAAAGCATGATAAAATAAAGTGAATATCTGTGATTTGATAATGTGTTAATCGTGATACAATATGATGCAAAACACAAAGCAATAGCCCTATTTATAGAAACTAATCCTGATATTAGATATTCTTACTTATTATAAGATACAATCCTGATATTAGTTAGATATTCTTCATATATTCTGATAATTTTCCAAACACTTTGGACAGTGTAAGATTTGTTTATAGAGGATTGATCATCCTGCCAACCTATGGTTTTGTATTGTTATTTTCTCAAGATGGAACCGTGAGATCTCAATAAAAATACAAAGTTAATATGCTTCCATTAGTTCAATCAAGATCACGGAAATGAAATAAGGACAAAAACAAGCAGTAGCACATAGAAACCTTACCGTCATGTAGCTGTACTGAGAAGGAATACCAAATTCCAGATCAGGTTCATTGGGCATACGCTGAATGCGCAACCCAACTAATCCCAATTCTTGCATAACCTGCATTTCAAATTTATAGTCACATCCTTTTAATGTACCCAGAATAAAAATCTAATTTTTTCAAGATCTTTGGGATAAGTCAGAATGTGTGGTTTGCAGGTGAAATAAAAATTGATTTTCTTGATTAAGAGAGCTTGAGGAAAACATAATGGCCATACAGGATGGACACAAGATGGAATGAGACCCAAATCTTCCCCACAGGCCAGCATGTCTGATGAATTTAGAAGTACGGGCAGGGTCTTCAATGCATTTTGCCTCCATAGATTCTCTTGACGACAGAAATAGTAGTCATTGTATAATCTTTTGAGAACATTCTTGCTGTATTATATGACAAGCAATAACAGATCTAGTGAGTAGATATTTCCATGAAGAATGTGGAAAAAGGAAATTGTACTATGAAGAACTTTGCTTAAAAGTGGCATAATTGTAGGAACCATCCTCAGTGGACAGCAGGCAAAAGTCACAGATTATTAAGGTACCTATGATCATCCAAATCCTGGAAACTTGAGGTATCTTCAAGATTGAAACGAGGATAAAATTTTCTTGGATGCTCTGGATCTCGGATTAAGACTATATTCTGCAAGCCAATAGCATAGAACATAATGTAGGACTTGCAATACCAAAAGAACACAGATAACAAGACAATAAAATTCAAAATATATTAAAAAAAGCCAAATTTAAGATTGAAGAATGTAAAAATTAATTTACAATCATTGTAAAATATTTAATGCTACTAATTAATTAATAAGAAAGTGGCACATCATTGCAGTAGCTAAGGTTTTGGCTTTTAGTTGAGAGCAATTGTATATTAAACCAACAGAACCATATGGTTTACTGAATAGAGTAAAACTCTTAACAAGTATGTAAGTCAAAATCAAAATAAAACTTAATTAGATTTAACTTTCCGAGTAAATATAAACAGGGACAGAAGTGGAATATGAACAAGGAAGCAAATTTGATAAAGCTACCTGTGAAAGATCAAAGAGATTCCGCCGGAGTTTGTCTTCACTCTCCAACAACAGAGAACTTTCTGCACAAGTTTTCAGTTTGGAAGCAATTTTTTTCTCTGTGTTGCTGTCCTCCTTGAACTAAAACCATTTTTTGAAAATAAAATAAATTATTGAACAAGACACTTCAACACTCGGATAGATTATATGATAGATAGTTGACAGCAAATTTAACCAATGAATGGCATATTTAGAATTAACCAACAAATCTGGACATTTTATGTTATCAAATCATACATGACAAAATCTATAAACCCCTCAGATTGGTGCCACTGAATCTACATGTTACATTGACTACACTTCTTTACCAAAATATAGCAAGAGGTTTACCAATATGTACATAAATAAATTCAATCTTGAATGGTCAACACACTTTTTCCTAACAAATAAGTAACCATGCAACCTATAGTGTTTTATCATGAAAAAAATTTCCCTTTACAAATACTTCAATAAAGAAGATCAAACATATCTGTGTTTTGTCAAGAAGATATACTATCCACTGATTTCTAAAACCGAAAATTTTATGCAAATGGTGGATCTCACTTCACTATTTAAACTCTAATGCAATAAGGATAGATAATAGTACTCACATCTTCTGGGAAGGTAATAAATGTGCAGATCTTAAGGCTAACATAGGAGTTGATAATAAATTGGACTTCTTTTTTATTTGATTCTTTATCCACTGTGGTAAACACCAATGTTTTTAGGAATCGTTTTAACCTTCCAAAATTTAGGTTTTGTAAGCTTTCACGGTTTTCTTTTTCTTGGCACAGGTTTCGTTTGGCTCCCTTAAGCTTGTTTGTATTTTTCTTTTCTTTTCTCTTCTTTTATGGATATTCATGTGATGGCAAATGATTGTTGAAGTTTTAAAATGTCAACCTAGTTGCAATGGTAAACAATGCTAAAGCTTCATGGTTATATTTAACATGATTTATTTAAAAACTAAAAAACTTCCACTCTCACTTATTTCTACCTCGAGCACCTAAGCATCAATAACACACATAAATTGAAAGAAACAGCGAAAAAAGAAGAGGAACATAATAACAACAAAAAGTATTAAAGAAAAAGACAAAGCAGATTGCTCAACTTCGTATAAATCTGGAAGTAGAAAAATCAATCATGTGTAATTCATGCTTTTTGGTTGGAATTAGGTTCCACCTTAATTTAGACTGAACCAAGCAAAGTCCATTCATGTAAAATTTATGATCAAATCTAGAGGCATGTGCTATGTGGAAGTATATAATCAACCAGAAATCAACAAATACTATACAGAAAACTATACACAAAAGGATTATCACCTCATAGAAGTTCTTGTCAAGTTCATTTAGAAAAGTTGTTGCAACGAATGTCCAAGCTGCTCCAAATTTTTCCTGAACAACAATGAACATGAAGTAGCAGAAATCCAGCCTGGAGGTAAATTTATTACATACTATGAAAATGCCGTTGTAATAGCCTAAAGAGGTAGACTACTAACCTCTAATAGTTCCCGCTTAATATATGGCCGACTGAGGCGATTAAAGTCCCATATCCCTTCTCTTTCAAGTTCTTCCTACAACACATAAGGCATGAACTATAAATTGACCAACAGCGGAGCAAGAAAAAGAAGTTTCTTATGCAAGTTAGAGCAGTTCAGCACACATCATGGCATCAAATGCCCTTTAAATTTAAGAGGACAAGATGATACCTGACTTAGAGGTATAGATGGCCGGAATTTTCCGACTAGACCTGTTACAGCATGATCTGGAAGTTCCCATATACGGAAGAATCCCAATATGTGATCAATCCTGTAAGCCGTAAAATATTTTGCCATCTGGCATGGATTTGACAAAAAAGACTATCTTCAGCCTGTATATTTAAGTCTGGATAGATATTATCTTCTTAAGGATAAGATCAAGAATTCAAAACCAAAACCTGTGTCAATCGAGCTCGCCACCAACCATAGTTGTCCTTTGACATTTCTTCCCAATTATAAGTAGGGAAACCCCAATTCTGGCCATTTTTATCAAAATAATCTGGAGGTGCCCCAGTAGAAGTGTTCATTCGGAACAAATTTGGATAAACCCAGGTGTCCACACTGTTTCTGTCAACTCCAATAGGAAGGTCTCCCTTTAATATCACTCCCTTCTTTCTTGCATAGTCTGCAGCTTCTGATAACTGCAGTCAGAATAAGAAGTAAATGGTAAGATTTTATTTGTTTTAGTGATTTGATTGTCATGAAGAACTTATAGAGTATAGGGTTCAATTTAGTTTACTTGTAAATGTAAATGATATTGAATGTAGTAGTGGAAGCAAATTATCTCATAGTGCAGGCTGTCCTTGGATACAAGCTTCTCTAACTGTAAACAAAAGGAAATTTAAAACCTCAAATATAACAGTGTAAAAAGAAAAGAGAATAAAAATTACACTAAAGCATATACCTTATCATCCGAATAATGAGCAAAACGACCCCATTGTGTGCGATCTGATGTTTCAAAGAAGTCCCGCAGGAAACAGAAAGCAGCATAGGGTTTCAACCAACCCTATTAACATCAAGATTAAAGCTGAGTCAGATGGAAGGTTGGCCTCGATCACAAGAAGCAGAGGCAGATCCAAAGAAACTACCAACTAAAGATTCAGAGATTAATGGTTTTTCTGTAGATCTGATATGATTCATAATATTATGATGTTGTTTAATTCATAAAATTAACCCTGCCTAGTGAGAAAAAGATAAAAGGGCTAGTTTTTTGTAGTTTCTGCAAGAAATAGTTGATCATGGGAAGTTTAATATAGAGGAGAGAAAAAAAATGTACAAGAAACAGAAAGATAAGACATATAAAGCATCTTTTGCCACCATATTAAACAGGAACCCAGTGCAGTAGTAAGACCTCATTCTCAAAAAAGAACTCCTGGAAGGAACTCGAATTGAGTATCAAATCTTTCTCTTGGGCAAATATTTTCTTAGCAATTGAGAGTTTAGTGGCCATTGTAGCTTCATAATCAACATCCTGTAAGGACACAATATTAACCATAAGGAAGTGGCCATTTACCGATATGTTTTGGTATAAAAAATGACAAAATTAACAACATATTTGCAGTAAATAGACCAGAAGTACAGCTCCAATTTACTCCCTAAAATTCCAAGTGCCAGTCACTTTGTCCCTAACTTAACAAAATTCTCACTTGAATATTAACTTAACAAAATGCCAGTCACTTTAGCACTCCTTGCTGCAAAACTTATCTCAATTTGCAGAAGTACTAAGTTTATTTATACAGGTAAAAAGTAAAGATTGCAACATGTTGTAATTGTTTGTAAAAGGATGTGCTTTTGGCTTATCTTATTTCAACCCTTGAGTTGAATCTAATAAGTATTCTATTCAACTAACGGCAGGAATTGGATTTTCAAAGAAAAAAATTGTTTTGATTTTGAATACCAAATTATAATATTAATTACATCTAAAGGTTTTGTAGCGTTATTGCACTTAAAAGAAACAAGAGTCAGGTGACATTGAAGACTGAAATTATTTTAGCACTAATCATTAAAACCTTACACATTATACCAATAATCAGGATATAGTGGTTTTTGCTCAAAACTGATATTTATCTAAAACATAAGGAGTGACTAAAAAAACAAATTATTTAGAATTTGTAACAGATTTTCAACGATGCATTTCACAAATTAGAGAATCTTCTTTAATAGACATTGATAGCATTACCTTCCCATCTAGTTGCTGCTTTGCCTTTTCTATCTCTTTCTGTTTAAAGGAGCCGCAAAGCATTTCAAATATCAGCATTTTGAAACTGTTACTGTTGCTACTTAATAGAGAATAAAATTCCTAAACATAACCTTAATCTCCGCTGGTATGTTCTTGGAAAGAGCCTGTACTCTCAGGTACAATGGATGCAATGCAAAGACCGATAGTGAACTGAAAAGCAAACAAATACAAGATCACTCAAGTCTCAATAATTAGTCTATGAAATGTCTGAATTAGTCACAAAAATGAACCATCAAGAATATGAAATAGGACTGAATGCCTCTTAGCATTGAGAGAATCCCATTTAATATAAATCTTTAGCGTTACGAGGAAACTTTGTCTAATTCATGACTAATTTACAGCTATTTAAAGTTGCCAATTATTGAGATAAAACAGCAAGTAAATCAGAAAATAATACTGCATAGAAATTATAGGGGAACAACAAGGAAGAAACAAATCAAGGATTTAGCTAATTGCCTTGAAATCCCCCTCAAATTGATGTTGGTGGATCTTTTCAAGCATAAATTTGCCAACCAGGAATTGATGGTGAGATTGAGACAAGGTCTTAGTAAAGACATAAACCATTTGAAGATACACGGGGAAGACAAATGAGGTAGGCATCACAGGTATAGTGAGAATTAACCTTAATGTGCTAGCAATATTCATGAAACATGGGATTGAAAGGAAGTTGAATAGCACTAGTATTGTTAGTGTTAAAGATCTCATATTGACTAAAGATATATCCAAATTATAATATATATAATGGATATAATTCTCATCTTATAAGTCGGTTTTTAAGGTTGAGTTTGTTGAATATAACGGACTTAGCCCATGTTTTATGTTATTTTGTTACTATTTCTGATACTTTTATTATCTATAAATAAACATCTCTTTGTGTGTATTTTTACACAAGGGAAATAACCTTAAAAAAAAAATTCTCTATTTTTTAAGATGGTATCGGACTCATTCTAGCAAGGCTTGGTAGGTCTATCGTGTCACCCACTATCGGGTTATTATTGGACTATCCACAAATATTTAGTCCCACACTCAAGATGTCCGTCCTTAGCATCAAGGGTGTGTTGGAGATCTCACATCAACTAGAAAAATAACTAAATTATAGTATATAAGTGGTTGCAAACCTCATCTTACAAGCCGATTTTGTGAGATTGAGTTAAACTTAAAGTCCACTCTCTTAAAATTGTGATATTGAGTTAAATATAAAGTCTACTTTGTTAAAGTCAATATGAAGAAGCACTTCAAATTTAGCTCCATAGGAGTTTGGATAGAATTGGCATCTAGCAATTCAATCTGCGATTAACTCTCGAGTATATTTGTGTTGGTGTAAGAAATACTAGCAAAAGTATTTTAAACTTCCAAGCCCAAGAAATATTTCATTGGACCTAAATGTTTCTTATGAAAAGAAAAAGCGAGATGTTGTAGTTGCTAAATCAATATATGATATGAACCAATAACACATGTCATTGACATAAACTAAAAGCAAAACAACACCATTACAGGTCTTCCACTTAAATAAAGCACAATCATGCTAACTTTGAGTAAAGGAAAAGTTAAGGAGAGTGGAATGCAACTTATCAAACCATACCAAGCCTACTTCAACAAAAAGAACTTCTTAAACATAAGTCAATAGAGTGTGTAACTTTAGAATCTCTGGCATTACTGTAAGCGAGAAGTTGGAGTACGTCGTCCTCGCATTTCACGAAGAGGCTCTAACATGGTTCAAATGATAGGAGTTCCAATCTTCGTTCCACATTTGGCTTCGTTTTAAGCAAAGATTTGCTACGGCATTTTGAAACTAGAGCATTGTCGAACCCTTTGGCTCCTTTGTTAAGAGTGCGGAAAACTATGTTTGTGATGAAGTATCATAGTGATTTCGAACTAACAGCCACGTCACTCAAACACGTCAGTGACAACATGTTATTGTGTATATTCCATAAGAGGCTCAAAACAACAATCCAATCAGAGATATCAGTTGATGAATTTGAAAACCTACGAGCTATGATGAATAAAGCAATGTGCTACGAAAATCGAGAAAGGAAACACCAGCGAGATTAAACAAGAGTGAGACAAGAATCAGACCCACACAAGAGACTGACACAACCTTCAACCCAAAACCTTAAGACATTAAGTTTTTGGGTTTTCTTTCTTATGTGTTGCTCAACTTTCTCATTTCTACTCAATATGGGACTAAGACTCACACTTGGATACTTAACAATTTCTCTCTCAAGTGAGAGTCCCTCCTCCACTTTGGCACACTTCCCCTCAAGCGAAAGCATTTTCAAACACAAGTACTTCACTCACAAACGACCCTCACTTGTACTGCCGTTTACACATTTTACAGAAAAAACTTTCTTCCAACCTCTGTAAGGAAGACTTTCAGTACAGGAATCAATTTATGCTTTTCTGAGTCGGTCACCAGCATAAACTGTCGCTCTGATACCACTTGCTGGGAAAATCGTGGAAGGAAACACTAAGGAGATTAAACAAGAATGAGACAAGAGTTGGACCCACAAAAGAGAATAACACCATCTCCAACCCAAAACCTAAAGGCATTAAGTTTGTGAGTATTCTTTCTTATATGTTGTTCAACTTTCTCAATTTTTTACTCAATTTAGGACTTAGACTAATACTTGGATACCTAACACAATGATTTTGAAAGCTCGAAATGTAGCTTGGCAAAGACAAAGCAGGCCAACCATGGAGACGAAGAAGTGATGCAAACACACGCGTTCACTAGAGTAGGTTCAGGAACAACACTTGGGTCCGGCCCAACACTCAATCTCATGCTACTGATGTAAGCCAACTGAGCCCTATCACCCACTCTAAATCTACGACCAAACACGATTCAAGCAAACTACTACCTCCCATTCCAGTGGCCCGAAAACCAACTATCGACTATCTAGCGAGGAGTAGGTTGATTGCCAACGGAGGGGACTCTGTTTTCACTGTGGTGAGAAGTGGAACCCAAGCCATTTTTGCAAGTTTCGTCATCGAGAATTACTTCTATTAGGAGACAGCTACGTTTTTTTGAAGGGCAACGAGGATGAACCACCAAAAGACACTCTCGACTTGGCTGTCCACACTCTTTCTCTACATTTTTGTTCTTTCGGTTACTGGGGTTTCATCACTCATCAAACTCTCAAAGTTTGCGGCACTATCAATTGCAAAGACATGATTATCTTGGTAGACCCAAGCTAACTTTCTTCTAAATTGGTTTCTGCCTTGGGTCTACCACTACTACAACTGTGTCCATTCCGCGTAGAAGTGGGGAACAGTGCCATTAAGCAAGGGGTAGGTGGATGTGAAAACGTGTTGATTTTGGTGCAAGGCATCAACATGGTCAAGAATGTCTTTCTTATGGAACTGAGACAATCAGAGGTAGTGTTGAGAGCAGTATGGATTGTCAAGGAAATTTGAGGCCAATTACGAATCATTAACCTTGAGTTGATGTTGAATGCTTCTAAGGTAACACTCTCCAAGGACCCAAGTCTTGGGTGGTCTCGACCCAATGGTAAAATGACCTTCAATGCACTAAAGAACAATAAGGACGGATTCATGGTGACACCTCTACTTAGGACAGCCAAAGTTGAAGTTATCCACCAATTTCCGTAGCTACACAACAATTATTAGCCAAATTCCACTCTGTTTCAACCCTCTTCCAGACTTCCACCCGAAAGAGAACTCGATCATGCCATCACAAATAAAGACGGAGCGGGGATTTCCCATCTTTGACCATACCGGTATCCTCATTACCAAAAATTTAAGATTGAAAAAGTAGAAGAGATGCTACAAATGGATATCATCCGACCTAGTACGAGCCCATTTCTAGTCCTGTTATTTTGGTTTAAAAGAAAGATGACGGGTGGTGATCTTGTGTTGATTATAGGACTCTGAATAAGGTTACGGTCCCTGATAAATTCCCTATCCTAATTATAGATGAGTTATTAGACAAACTTGCTGCGATAGCCGTATTTTCGAAACTTGATTTGAAGTCCACTTACCACCAAATTCACATGAAGGAGGAGGATATCCCCAAAACAACATTTAGAACACATTAAGGACACTATGAATTTTTAGTAATGTCTTTTGGTCTTATGAATGCACCTTCTACTTTTCGTACATATAAGCAAATTTTTTTCATTTTATATTGGGAAGGAATGAAAACAGTCGTTATAAACTTTGTCCAACTATGTGAGGTGTGTCAACGCAACAAACATTCTACTCTCAAGCCTCCAGAATTACTACAACCACTGCCTATTCCTAATAATGTATGGTTCGATATCTCAATGGATATTATTGGAGGTTTGCCTAAAGTAAAGGGGTTGGATACTATTTTCTTTGTGGTGGATTGTATGACGAATTATGCTCTTGCTCACCCTTTCACAGCTAAAGAGGCAGTTGTCCTTTTCCTTAAAGAGGTTATGTGGCTTCATGGTTTTGCTTCATCCATTGCCTCAAATCGGAACAAAATATTTATGAGTACGTTTTGGTCTGAAGTGTTTAAACAGGCTGGCACCTCTTAAAAGATGTCTTCAGCCTATCACCCACAAAGCTTTGTAGGGACATGAATCCTCTAACACCCCCGCCCCCCTTTTGCTAAGAGGTGGAGCTAAATCCATGGTGGGAGAGGTGCGTTTACTATTTGAGGAAAGAAATGAGATGTTGGAAGATTTGCAATTTCAGTTCAATAAGGCCTAGAATCACATGAAACAGAAGATTGGTGAAAGGAGGACACAAGTGGTTTTTGAGAAGGGTGTTTTTGTGTTTTTGAAATTGCATCCTTATCAGATGAAATCCCTAGCCACCTGCTAAGTTCTATGGCCCATTTGAGGTCCTTGAGAGGATTGGGGAGGTAGCATATTGGCTAAAATTACCAGACAATGTGCCTAGGCCCCGCAGTTGAACCCCAACCCTTTCCTGAAGCTTTGACAGACTAGGGAGAGCTGCTGGTGCAACCAAAACTAATTCTGGACAGCCGCTGCAACAAACTTGGGGAGCTTGAAGTGTTGGTTAAATGACCTTCTTAATTTTGAGAACACATGGGAACTGGCTGAAAAGATTAAGACTCTTTTTCATCTTGAGGGTAAAATGACCCTTTAGAGGGTATTGTTACACACCTCAGCATCTAGGAAGACCAAGGGCAGATTAAGAAAATCACTCCTTTTTAATTTACGTATAGGAGGAGAGGTAAGGAAAAGATAACAGAATGAGGTCTAGAAAATAAGTGAGACTGAGTTTTAGGAGTTTGTTAGAGGTGAGAGAAGAATATAAATAGAGAGGAGAGGAGCAATAAGGAGGGAAGAGAAAAGCGTGGGAAAGAATTGGGGAGAGAAGTGACCTCTTGAAAGCCACATACACTTTCTGTTATTTCTGAATACGCATATATTCTATATACAAACTTCACTTTGTGAATTCTGCATACTTCTATTTCTATTCCTTCTTGCCATTTCATACTGCAATTATCTGTAACTTTAAGTGTATATTCTGTCTAAGTTGTTGTTCTATTTGGAAGTCTTACAGACAACTAGTGTGACAAGTGGAAAAGAGAATGATTCTGATGTTACTGCCATAAGATGGGATAAATAGGAAACGGAGAAAGACAGCAGGGAGGGCAGTTATTGAGAACAATAAGGAGTATTTGGCAGTACTCTTGGTATTCGGGTGCAGGGGTATTTTTTTTCTTTTGGTGTTTTATTGCTATTTCACTCTATTAAATAGGGCTAACTCTGAATTAAGAAGTTAGTCTCCATTTTTTCTTTTGTGGAAGACAAGTTCTAATGTTTTATCAGTTTTTTTGATATCTCCAATGTAGAGTAAAAGCCAATGTCTGCAAAATGCCAGTTACAGTGATATTTAAAAAGTACCTACATTATTATCTCATCTCTACAATGATTTTGAAGCTGCCATACCTGTATGGATAAGAATCCCACCACATCCCATGCACAGATGTATCATTGATAGGTAGAAGTTGAACTAAATGGAAACCAGATGCTACGGCCCAGTCAACTAGCAACTTAAGGTCAAGAAACTCTCCAACACCCAGATCAGATTCCGACCTAACAGAAAACATAGGGATAGCTACACCAGCACCACGCCAAGGTGTTTCCTATCAAAGAAAACCAACAATTTAAAGCTATAAAATTCAAAAAAAAAAAAAAAAAAAAAAAAAGCACAATCTCCATACCAATATGCAATTTCAGCATTACTTACCCGCAGCATGCCATCTGAGAGAAAAATATATTTCACATCATTCCGTAAGGAGTTCGTAGAAACTTCTCGGTTTGAACCACTCTCTACAGAAAATTTCCCACTCCTGTCATATTTTCCATATCTATATGTGGATTTACTGTTAAGGAAAAATATAAAGCTCGATGAAAATAGTGACTGTAACATATGAAACTAATAACACCATAATTTCTTCATATAGTTTCTGATGAAGAGTCCAAAATGGATATCTTATTGGAAAATCACTCCTTTGCATCACACATTCAGCTTTCCAGACAGATTCACCAAAATAGCTGAGTTTTAGTCCCTTTTCAGCTTTCCACTGACCCAACTTTGTATTGCTACCAATGACATATATCTGCAAAAGTTAAAGAAAGGTCACCAATTCTAGGTAAGTGGAAACCTTTTAACCACAAATCCTAGATGTATCATTATACACATATACATGTTTCTAATGAATTCACAGTGCATGCAGATAAACAACATCAGTCATTTGGGACAAAAAGGTCTCACTGATGAGTCTTTCTCAACATTAGGGCAGGAAATTTTGAATTGGACCAAGACAGCTTCTCCTAGTCATCAGAAATATATATAAAAAAAAAAAGAGTTAACAGCAAAATAATAAACAACACTCTACACACGTTCACAACCTAAAAGTACCAATAAGAGATTAAAAATTTAATTTGAAAAGATTTACTTTCTGGTTCAAAATTAATGTGGTTGACTCCTACAGTTGCGTCGTTCAAATCCCAGCTTTGCCGAAAAATGACATGTTTGAAAGCACTTCTGAAAGGGAGGGCATCTGAGGCAGCCTGCACAATGTGGAAAACGAGAAAAGCATGTTGGAGTCTGCACAATGTGCTCAATATTGCTTGGGTTAAAAATATATCTTTCATTCTTACAGCTGTCAGGTAAAGAACACACTGAAAAAGGTTTATTACGTGTAACATCATTTAACAAGATGAATCTAAATTTTTTATATCAGGAATGGCAGTAAAACTAGGACATTTCTCTACAGAAGCAACAAAAAGCAACCTTAGAAAGAATTACATGAAATGGTGGCACAGAAAAGTGGAATGAGAAAAAGGCAGCACCTGCCAAAGATCATGGAACTCGATCTCCTGTCCACTCTGAACACCTTCAGGGAGTATCAGTTCGCGCTTCTTCCCCATCTCCCATCTCAGTACATTTTTCTTATCATCTACGACATAATAGCTGTACTGGCATTGGAACCCTCTTGGCACTGTGATGCTTCCACCCCAGATGAGCTCACTCCCTTGATGAACAATACTGAGCAACAATCCCCTCTTCACATTCCAGCCACCAAGCACGGGTACAGAGCCACACACCAGCAAGCTCTGACCCCATTGTGTAAAATACGGTATCCGAAAGCTTACTTTCACCGAATTCACGGACTTATTCCCAGAAAAAAATCCTGGATTCACCATATCTTCCAAAAAGAATAATGACAGAGCAAAAACAACTCAATTTCTGACCAAAATTTGATTTTTTAACAAAAAAAAAATAAAGTAATGAAAGATCAAAGTCAGACTGCAAGTTCTGGGCACTAAGCTCACATTCTACGGGACTCATACCAGCAAGAAAAGGAATTAGGCAATACTCAAGTTACCCGTCTTTAAGTATTATTATGAAATCCTTCAATTCATTCATAACATGCCATTGCCTTGGATTCCAAATCACCACATGCCCATTGAACATAATTCAATTCAACAGAGTCCCAGATAGAGAAAGTCTCACCATGAAAAACAAGTTGAATAAAAATCTAACCTTTATGTGAAAACAAAGATGGGTGGAGAGAGAAACAGAGAGAGAGCGTGATAGAACTCGCCTTTTCTTCAAGCAGAAGATATGGTATTGGGGGTCTTCACAAGGGAATATAAATATTTAAAATGGAAGTGTTGGAGAAGCGTTTGTCTGGTTCGAAGAGAAACAAAATGGGAAGATATTTGATGGAAAAGTAGAACGTGCAAATTGAGAAGAAGGAGAAGAAAGACGCTTCTAGCTTTGAGTATAGATACGTAGTGTGTGTGCGTGAAAGAGAGATAGACAATATTGTGATATTTATTTATTCATATGAGTGCGGGCAAGAATGGGTTCCTAATTGCTGTCAGCGTTTCATCACTGATGTGATGTAATTCGGTAGCTGAATCTCCCTAATCCTCGCTCTCTAATGGACTTCAGGAATTAACGGTGAAAACGAAAACGTTTTTTTTTTTTTTTTCAAAATACAAATACAGAAAACTATTTATGTAATGTATAACGATTCTTTATTAAAAGCAATAATAATGAAAATAAATAATTGGATTCTAAAATCATTTGTTGTTGACTGAATGAGTAAATGATCATTTGATCCTGCAATTGATTCCATGAAAGAGATAATATTATTTAGTCATACATTGGTTATAAAATGTAGATTGTTACCTAAAGTTTATAATTTAATGTAGATAAAAAAGTATATAATGGTCAAGTGCAAGTATATAGATAGGAAATATTAGCATACATAAAATGACAATACAATTGGAACTCAATTACCTTCAGTTAAAATTTAATGTTGAACATTGATTACATCACTCCTCTTATGGTAATAGTAGTTATATCACTTCATGTAATGTTGAATAGATTATATGTATTCTCTCCCAATTGTAGAAGGATCTTTCTATTTATAGATCTTTAATACATGTCTTAATTTTGAAAAAATCACTATTAAAGAGATACATCACAAATTCACTTTTTTTTTATAAGAATTGGTTACTTTAGAATAGAAACATGAATTTTCAAGCAAAACTAAATAAATTTGTAAATAAAAATTATTTTAAACATAACTAAAGTGAAAATAATATATATATATATATATATATATATATAGTCAGTTTCTTGAAACTTATTAAAAAAAATTGTTATTGAAGCAAAATTGGATATAAAGTTTTTAAAAATATAATATTATGAGACGAAATATGTATAAGAGAGATTATAAAATATATGACCTAGACCACAAAGTGGTTTGATTGCAATGTCGTATGTAAAATTAAAGATATTTAGTTTTCTGAATTTTGTAATATAAAGTATAATCTAAGTCGATGCTCGAATGATACATTTTTTATTATATTTAATTTTTAATATTATTCCTATATAAATTAGTTTAGGGGTTTAGAGATGTAAAATTGTAAACACAAATTCAAAACGTAACAAAGATGGAAAACTGAAATCAAGAACACGAAAATATATCAATCTACATATTCAAGAACCAAAAACATTCATCTTATCACACTTTTCTAAAAATTTAGTTTCTTGAACAATTAATCAATTTAATTTATCAACTAATCGATTATATGAATCAAATCAAAATATAATTCAATTTAGACCATATTTAATTATCAAATCAAGATTCAATCAATTTTTAATCTGATTCTAAAATTAGAAACACAAATTGTAATCATAAATCATAAAGTGTAAAATCAAAATTAGAAAAGAAAATAACAAACTCAAAATGTTAAACTATCAGTACAAAATTCAATTGAGCTTGTTTGATCTGAATTATGTGAATTGATCATCAATATTTAGTTCTTTATGGATAAAGAACAATAAATAAATTTCAAAGAAGAAGAGAGAAGAGGAAAAGTCAAAAATAGAACTTGAGAGAAAAGAGAATGAAGAGACAATTTCTAAACTTTGAAATTTAGTAAAATAATTCATGTGTAGATTGTAGCACATTTAAATAATTCATCAATATCTAAGCGAATCTCATATAATCATCAATGATTAAGAAAAAAAAAAAACCTTGCACCTCCCAGTGATGAAACTTTCGATGGCCTCTAACAATCAGCATGGACATCATCCATCATCACTTTCGTCTTATGCAACCTTCATGAAAAGTTCTCCATGTGTTGCTTTCCAAAGGCATATTATTCATGAAAGGAAAAACATTCACCTTCTAGTTACTCAGTTTGGATAAGATATATACATTCATGCATCCTAGACGCATGTGCCATATAGACTTAAAATTGAAGGTATCAAATTTGATTATTGCAGTAGACAAGGTTACAAATGATCCTTGAAGGATAAAAAATTTTCTACTTTGGTTACTTTCATCACTATAAATCATTTCTCCTTATGATTTTCATCACTCTACCTTCAACACAACATCATAAACTTTCACATCCTTAACTCCAATAAATATAAGGTTCTTCTTCAGCTTTAGGGCATATTGAACATTGGTCAAAGTTCAAATCATGTCATCATAGATACGTATTTAAAGAGAGCTCATCGAATATTCTTGCATGAAGTATTTTTTTCTATCAACATGTTGTCACCAACAAAATCTTCAAATGTAGTAAATTAATCCCTATTAGGCTCATAAAAGGAGAAATAAGAATTCACCCTTCATTGATTAGAGAATTTTTATTTAGAAACAATAATGAGTACCAAGTCAGACTTTGATTAAGCCTCCCTCTGAATATTAGCTTCTATATGATCTTGATTTACCAATATTGGATTATCTTTACTCAAATATTTTAGTTTCTTGTAGAAATTGTTTGAATTATCCTTATTCTTCCTCTAATTCTCAATTTTCTTTTTCTTCTTGAAGACTACTAATCCAAAAGATGATGCTTCATCTTCATTCTTATATATCTTATTGCAAAATTCCTTTGCATTGAGGGTAGACTTACCATCTTCAATCATAATGCAGTTTCTTATTACACTCAAGAATTCACCTAGTTCTCATAAGATGGGGGAAAGAGCCCAGTAGAATCATTGTTCCACATTCATCTTCTACTTTCACGAATATGTCATGAAGTTCTACACAAATTGAATTAATCTTACCAATATGAGCCTTTAGTGTTGAATCCTCTTTCATACATAATCCAAAGAGTTGCATCTTCGTCAACAACTTATTGAATATGGATTTTGTCATGAATAAGCCACAATGTCGTCTAAGTTTGTTTTTCGATAAGCTCACTTGACAAAGAAAGAGAAATCATCAAATGAGCCATTTATTCTTATATCTCCAAAACATGTCTCTCAATGCATGTCATACTTCTTAAGAGTGGTATCCACACGCCTTCCTCCTTTATCAAATTGTTAATCGTCATCCTCCATAGGTTGAAATCGTTGTTTCAATTGAACTTCTCGATCTTGAAATGATATTTGTTAAGGCATTGACGTCCGATAAGTAGATAGATGATCCATCATAGATAATTTAATCTCAATATATCAATATGGTCTTGTCAAAACTACTCGTGTTTTTTGTTCATAACAAATAATGCTAAGTTTTAGTGATTTAATCATATTTTATCTAAGTGTGTATCAAGAAAAAAAAAAGTCTTTATATCAAAGAAAAACAAGATGAGATCACGCAAAGGTTATCATACTCTTGAAAAGCAAGAACATTTACACAACATACTAAGACATATGTAATACAAGACACAACTTGAATTTGTTATATCATCTACTCTTCACCAGTATTGTGTCACAAACTCCAACATTGATGCTAACATAATAACCTGATTATTCCTGAGATTGTATGCTTAACTTAGTACTTTAAGTACTAAAAGGGGATGTTTAGAGAAAAAAAAATTCTTTGCACAACTTGAGTGTAATAGAAAAAAGTGTTAGCTAAAATGCTATCATCCTCTAATAAAGCATTAACAAAAGAATAAAAATTTGCATCCAAGCTTCAACTATGGTTATAAATAAAAGGTTTACCTTACAAAACAAACTAATGAATATATGTGAAAATCAACTTTTTGCATGTACTTTTGCCAAATTTGTTTTAGTGCAAGATCAATAAAGCATCTAGAAAAATAATAGTGTGTCCCTCTTTATAAAACATTTACTCTATAAAGTTTATTCTCTCAAAAAGGAGTTCTTATTTGTATATCCTGTCATAAGAAAGTTTCCCTTGTAAACTATCAAACAACTCTTTTGTTGTAATCAAGATGCAGACAATAGAATACTCGTTAAAAGTAAAAAAAAATCCTTAGTGTTAAAGAACACTTATTCTTTTTTCAAGAAAATATAAAGAGGATAGTTATAAGCGACTTTGTGTACTCCTTCTAAGCCAGAAGTGGTAGTGAAAATACTTAGACACAACTCATGTTGAGGTGAACCAATATATAGATATGAGTACATCGCTTCTTCATTTATTTCAGTTGTACCAGTCTACTGGTTATCTTTAACAAAAGTCTTTCAGAAACTTTTGAAATAATTTTCAACCATTAGTCGATCACCCTCAATCTGTCCAATCATCATTGTCTTCCAAAAAGTTTGTGAAAAATATTTTAAGATATATTCAACTCTCTACTTTTAGAGTCAACTTGATTTGTTTTTCCTGTAATAATCTATCACCAACAATTGCAAAAAGAGATCAAATTATCTCTAATACTGGTTTGTTATTCGTAGGGTGTTGAATGAGCGTTAAATAATAATGAAAGAATTGTGAAAGGAATGAAAGTCACACTAATGGAGAAGAAAGACACAATATTGAATTATTATGTAGAAATGGATTATACATAAGTATACAATTGTCAAGTTATCGTTGTTGTGTCACCAAAGATCGCATACTACTCACCTTTATATAAGGGACACAATAATTAAGAGCTAGTTAGAGCAAAACTAAAATCTAACTAAGGAACCAAATAATACAATGATTATAAGACATTAAACATGTTAGCATTCTGTCATACCGTCTTTTACTAGATGCTCTAGCTTTGGATTATGTAAAAGTTCATTACACAAGACACTACACCAATTGTTCTTATGACTTCTAATCAACATACCGTCTTTTAAAGAAGGTTTTGATACTTTCTTTGTAGTTGTAGTTAATGCATCTACTGATTATAGAAGGATGATGAATCTTTGACAAGAGTTTATAGTAAATCTTAGCCCTTGGAGCCAAATTGGAGACTTCAATGTCATCACTAGTTTACAAGACTAAAAGGGAAAAGGTTAGCCATACAAAGAACAATGTTAGAACTAAATGGATGGGTAGATGATATGAGAGGCTAGACAGAGTTGTTTGCAATCCAAAATAGTTTTATTTTTTTGCAAGATGTTACATGTTGCACCCTTATCAAACATGTTTTGACCACTATCCATCATATTCAACATTGTCAATAAGGAAGATTCTCGTTTTTCATCCTAAAATTCTATGCAGATAAAGCATCTTAAGTGCAAGAAAGTAGGAAAATTATTAAGGAAGTCGGGGCTACAAACTAGTTAAGATGTCATGTATTCATCCTTAATAAAAAAAAAACTTAAAGTAAAAACTAAAATCAAACATTAGAATAGTCAATTCTTTGGAAATGTGCATTAAAAAGTTAAAGAAGTTGTCAAAAGGGTCATACATATCCCAAAAAAAATAAAGATATTAAATTATGATGAATATTTGATATAACAAGACAAACAAACAATTAAAGAACTATATAACACAATCATATTATGAGAAATTCTAGAAAATTTCTAGAAAGAAAAATCTAGAACTAATGGTTTGTTGAAGAGGATAGGAATATTAAATGATTCCTTTGAAAGGCAAAAGTAAGAGTTGCTACAAATAAAAATAATAATTATTTGTTTATTAATAAGATTGGCAAAATAGTACTTGTTGTGAAAGATATCCAGCATTTTTCATAATCTCTTATATTTGTATGATGATCGTAATATCATTAAATTCTCGCAACAACCTACTTTGCTAAAAAAAAAACAGACTATCTTCAATCTCTTTTTCAGATAGTACTTTTAATCTAAATGAAATTTTTAGTGTTATCTATCAAAATTCTTAGGATATTATGCACCATGATGTTCAAATTTTGTTTTAGAGGTTTTTGGAGATGGATGAATGTTATAACTTCAGTCATACTACTTTAATTCCAAATAAATATAATGTAAAAGACATTGAAACATTTAGACCAATTATTTCATACAAATTTTAATATGAGATTATTTTAAAGATTTTAATTAATAAATTAACTTTGATTATAAGAAATATTGTCTTTTCTCAATAAAAAAATTCAATAATGGAAGGAATGTCACTTATTGGATTGATAGAGCGGTAAAAGTCCTAAATCTTTTGGATAAGAATTGTTCTTTTCAAAATATGATCTTCAAGATTAATATGAGTTTTTGATACTATTAGTTAAAATTTTCTCATATCTATTTTAAAAAGCTTATATTTTGTATTTATGTTTCGTAATTGGATTCCTTTAATTTTAGAATCTACAAGTTATCTATTTTTATCAATGGCAAAACAAGTAATTTGTATACTCTAAAGAGATATGAGACAAAATAGTTTTTATCACTTTTTTATCTTTCAAAAGAAGTGAGGATTGTAAGTTTAAATTTTCATACATTTCCTACACGTGTTTTATTTGTCAATGATACTATGATTTTTTTTTAAGTGTATTATGACTTTTTATAAAGCGTATTGAGGCGAATTACTAATATTATGATTGTCCTCAATAAGCATAACATATGTAATTCTTATAAATAAAAAAGGTTTTATTATTTTTAGTAATTCAGTTATAAAAATAAAAATAAAGAAAGAAAAGTCTATACTAACATTACATTAGTTAAAGTGAAGTTGAGTTGATATCCGTGAACAACTTTTCGAATTCAAATATTATAGATAAAAAAATGTAATTAAAGAATATTTGTTATAAATAAATATGATAATATAAAAAAAATAATATAATCTATTCCAGTAACTCGTAATGCTTGGTTTCGAGAGTGTCCAATGTATTTCAGTAAGTATAAAGAAAAAGTCACGGATGCGTACATTGAGAAAAAATAAAACTCACATGTGTTCTTTCTATTGAGCCAATTTCTTATTTAAAAACAATGACAAGACTTTTGACAGATGAATATTCAAACATAGATGTTTGCAATCATAAATTATGGACGATCAATAGCCTATACACTTGTTTATCAGACATTAGCCAATTCTCAGAAATCAGAAATATCTAGACAGAGAAGATAAAGATGAGATATTCAACACCCTTTAAGATCATCATGTTATTATGTTTTCAAAAGTTGGTTTCATTCATCAGTCCAAAAAGTCAAAGGCAATTCACATGATAGTATCTTTCGCCTTGTTGTCTTATCTTTGAAACCGTAAGCATAAAGATATATTGTATGCTTTTTTTTTACTTTATGAACAAGAATCATGTGCAACTTATTAAATGCATCAAATACAAAATAGTAGTCACCGATTGAATTTGAAGGTTCACAAGCCTTCCAAAAAAAATGAAAATTTAACAGATCAACCACATCCCTTAACTGAAAACACATGCATCCCATATTTTGTTCAGATTTTTTGTGATCTTGTAGTAGGAACGGTATACAAGCATACTTTGTTGCTGTTGTTATGTATTGAGCTCGTGCATGGAGAGAATAGGATGTGAAGGGGAGAGAATCTTAACATCAAAACCGTGTTACATAGCCATCATTGGTTGAACATTTTTCCTGGTCATGCTCGGCCAACATAGCCTTTGGCTGGCTTACAGAAGCATACACAATGATTTTATTGCAAGGGATGATGAGAAACAAAAGAAAATTGTTACTTTCTTCTTCTTTTTCTTTCATTTTTTTTTTTCATCTTACATCACAAAAGAGCAGTAATTTGTGTGATCAAGGCCTGCCACTTGTGGACTTTGACCTGAAAACACTTACAGCATGTGGATCTCTTTAATCGACTATTTACACGCATGATGATGACAGCTTATATCCACTTAGATGGATGTGCAGAAGCTCGCCTTTTGCGCAGCTCACATTTGTAGTACTCTAGTTTGTTTGGCCGAGTATACAACTCCAGTACTATGTTATACCCGTAACACAAGTACTATAAGCATTAAAAATGACCATTTAGCAGTTCCAAGACAACCTGCGGAAGCTGCAAAAACATGATATTAGTATGCAAGAAACAATATTTCAATATGGATTTATAGCCATATATGTTGAACTCCACCAGCAAATTTGAATACGCTACTTCAGAAACACTTGTAGGAAAGAGAACACAAAGAAAGAATAAAAAAGTTTCTCCATGAACTAAATTAAGTTGTGCATAAATTAAAAACCATCTTTCTTAATAAACTAACTCGAGAAGACTGACTACTTAAATTTTCTTTTTGTTTTTGCTACTTAAATTTTTCTCCTGTAAGTGCTTCTAGAGAAGTTTATCCAAACAACTCCTAAGAACTAAAGTTATCCTGCTTGCTGGTTAACCTAGAATTAGATGCAAAACCTTGCAGAATTTGGATACGAGAAATATCCAACAAAGAGTTGCACATATGTATGATCCAAGGAAAATATGTACTCAAGTTCCAAGGTTCAAGCAATCAAGAAAAATGTGCTCAAACACAAGAACAACTTCGAAAACTATTGTAATCTTTAAACTATATAACTATTCCCATATCACTGAGCATACTTACATGATGATGGTCCAGGAATATGCGTGTAATAATGTTCTGGGGCAAGTTCATTCTTAGGAGGGGGCTCAGCATGAGCAAAAGCTACATTCGGTAAAGGACTCAAGGCAGGTTCTGAATGAGAGACATGTGTCGGGGGATCAATATGAGATTTTGGTGATGCAACAGGAACAGGATGATGTGCATTAATAATAGGGGCAAGTGCAGGTGTTGGAGGATGAGCATGCTTCCCAGAAGTATGGGTAGACCTTTTTCTAAAACCAAATCGACAATTCGGAGGCTGAGATTGAGAATTTTTCCCCGGTGCAGGTGCAATTTTTGCCACAGTAGGAGAACCAACCTTGGGTGGAGTCACACCCTTCCTCGCTGTAGATGCAGGCGTAGGTGTAGGTGTAGGTGTATGTGCATATGTATGTGCGTGTCTAGGTGTAGGTGTAGGTGTTGGTGCTGGTGCAGGTACATGTATAGGTGCAGGTAGAGGAGAAATTGCAGGAGAAAGATGGGCATCATGGTGATGATGATGATGATGCCGGTGTTGATGATGGTGGTGGTGGTGTGGAGGATGTGGCAAAGGAGCAGGAGAAGGTGACCATGCAGAGCCACTACCATCATTTCCATGAAGGGAGTGTTGCAAGACGGATGAAAGTCGGACCTGCTTAACCCTACCAAATTCAGTGTGATTCAAACCTAGATTATGTGGTCCCATGATGGTTTGTGCCAGTCGCTTTAGCCTCTCTTCCGAAGGAGCAATCCCAACTGCAAGAAGAACTGTTGATTGGACAAGAGTAGGAGCATCAACTGTTGAACCTTCAGAATTCGATAAGCTGATATACAAGTTCTGCAACCACCGAGAAAACTCAATAAAAATCAGCATGGGACATCCTATGACAAGTATTTCATCATTCAAGAATCTTCAACAAGTACTGAGGATAGTAAATTGTATCTATGTGTATAGGGATTCCCCCCTAAATGACAGTTTTCTGCAACACCAATAAAGACAATACTCATGCTAGCAAACAAGCTTGCTCATACTATCAACATGCAATGTTCTTTCTTACATAGTCCAATGCCAGACATGAATTGCTCAAAACAAACAAATCCTAGAACAAAGCCCTTACACAAGAACAGTGCAGTGATCATTGACACATAACATATAATGAAGAACAGAAAGTTGACCTCAAACAAAAGGTATACAAAATGATAACCATAAACAGTTAAAAAAGAAAAAGACCAACCTCAAAGGATGTCAGATATAATCCAGACTTTAGCTGACTAGTCAGCTCCTTAAAATTGGATTGTATTTGATAAATGGGGAAATTCAATTTAAAGCTGAATTTTGCCTGCCCTTTCTGCAGAGGAAATGCATTCTGTTGTGGAATTATAGTAATTCCTCCCTTCAATTTCAGCACTTCAAAAGAGTAGGGATCTCCAAACAAGGATGAAGAAGTAAGCTGGAGAATTGATTGGCGTATAACCAGGGATGTAAATGATGCTCTTATCAAACTGATGACAGCTGAGGACATTTCTGTGTCTTTATCTTCAGAATCAACTGCAAAAACCACTCTTGTCTTGTTTGGCCCAGGTAAGGATTCTAGAGACACGACAGCTACCTGGACAAAAAAAGAGAAAGTATTAGTATGTAAACATTAATAAAGGATATGGAAGGGAATATGAAGAGAGGTACTTTGCTAGAGGGAGCATCAATCTCATCAAAAATTTCATCTGCGAGCTGAATCTTGTTATCTTCTAGCAAAGAAACAGATTTATTGACGATAAAGCTAGCAACAATATCATGATCTGCAAAAGTAAACAATGTCATTAAGCAAATAGAGCTTACAACATTAAAAGAGTTTGACTTTTCAGGTAGTTATTGTCATAGTAAAACTCTAAGTATAGCACATACAAATGCATGGGGCAAATTCAATAAAGCACGCTAAACTGGTGAAGAGTATGGAGATGCTTGTTATAATTTTCGCAAGACAAAGGAAGAGAATGAGATTTGAAGAACCATCTTATGCAAAGGTATTAAACAAAGTGTATATCATAATTATTACGAAGGAAAAACATTTACAACCACAGTTTCCAAAAGCCACAATACTTAACCAACCAAACAATAAAATTGCTCTATTGCACCACTTTCTCCTACTTCATCCCCCCAATAAACGACATTCTTATTCTTCAGGTAATCACTTATATGTTATAGGCTATTCATTTAATCTTCCAGTAGTAAGAAAATATCTGTGGCAATTGAACACTTAGAATCTCTTATGGTGGAAAACATGATGAGCACATTGGCGGCATGAGGTGGAATTTTGAAATGACATCTAGTGGCTAGGCACATGGTGTCACAGTGCCATAGTAATAATTCTACGGCTATTGTAACTAAATTACCCAAATTCAAACAAAAGTTTCACAATTTCAACTTTTCAAGATTACAAACGAAAACTACGAAAAAAATAGCAAATAAAGTTGATCGCCATATTTCCATCTCAATCATAATAACGCAAACAATGCTTGGGTAGACCAAGTCATTCAACTGGAATCAACAGAAGTCATCATAAATCTAGCGTCACAATACCCATCATTAAGAAAGAAAATCTCTTTCTATATTATACAATTTACACCCACAACTCGTTTATAAACATCTCAAAAGAATAAAATTACCTAGTTTGTAATTTGTGAATAAACACAGTCAAAAGACACAATCAACAAATATAGCATATAAAGAAAAAATAAATAAAGTCGCACAACACACTAAAAATCTCCAAAACCATTTTGAAAAAAAAAAAAAAAAAAAAAAAAAAAACAAAAAAA
>Ga0209489_104639_pt1 | contig 25076 bp, 9 predicted proteins | sample SiratrowhiteBW_FD_187527 | JGI IMG/M metagenome (GOLD analysis project Ga0209489, IMG submission 187527) | Root nodule microbial communities of legume samples collected from California, USA - Siratro white BW (SPAdes) (version 2) | ecosystem: Host-associated > Plants > Roots > Nodule | place: USA...
ATAATATATATATATATATATATATATATATATATATATATATATATATATATATATATATATATATATATGTATATACGATGAGTAGGTTTTGCTGGGTGTCAGTATATATGGTTAAGTGTTGGGTTCTTTAATTAATTAGTAGATACCAGATATAATATTGGAGTGGTATAATATGGTGGACGGTGTGATGATGTGGCGGTATATGTGTACAGTAGTACTTGTATATATATATATATTGATTTCATTCTCGTTAGGTTTTGCTCTCGTGCATTGCAATGAATGAGAGTCAGAGAAGCACTGAATTCCCCACCCTTTAGTTTTGGTTGTTTTGGATTATGTGTTTGGACTATGTGTAGATCTTTGTTGGTCGTGTAGGGCAGAAAGCGGAGTCCTTAACAAGCATTAAAGGATTGTACTGGGGAAAATAAAGTTAGAAAATGGAAATTCAAAAAGGAAATGAATACACACTGCAGAAACACACTGGTGAGAAGGAAGAGAGAGAAAAGGGAATCCAGATAGAAGAGTCCTTTCTTTTGGACTGCTATTCTGGCGACTTATAAATGTGAATAAAAAGCAGCATGTTTTTCAGTGCCACTGGGTGAGGGGTTAATGACAGTCGCAGACTCAGTCGTCCCTGTCAAGGCTCTCAAAGCATTCAGACACAAACAAACTCTATTCATGATGACCACCTTAACGTCTCTTGCATCTGAATCAGGGCCATGCCAGTAGTGGGGCGCAGAGAGAAGCAGCATCTTTCCAAATATGCAGAGACCATTCTAAGCTTTTGGGGTTACAAACGAATTACTTGTGATGTAAAAATCTATTTTTATTATTATTATTATTGTGTTCTTCTTTCCTCTGTGGTCCTCTTCTGATCTTTCATTGCGAGAACCAATACAAAAAGCCGTAGAAAGGCCAAAAGATATGAGCAGCTTAAAGTGTCGTATTTCTTTAGTTTCCTCAGCTGGTAGCTTTTTACCTTGGACCATGTGCTTCTTCTCTCTCGTCTATGCATCGTTGTAATTGCTTGGCTCAGTTTCAGTCTCCTCTCCACTTATACCTGACGCACAAATTTGCAGTGCATTTGCTCTATATAATTATTATCAACTGCTGAGCTTGCACTGTCAATTGACCCGGGGTCCTTTCCCATTCTATAACCATAACCAGCTGCTTTCTTTCTTCACATTAACTCACTGCTTCACTTCATCTTGTACAAATTAACAAAAAGGGTAAACCATCATGCTAACTATGTTTTGCGTCTCCGTTATATCACACGAATTTGCTACATATCTTCACCATGAAATATGACTTTGTACTGTAATCGCAAAACAATTATTGGGACCAAAGCTTTCTTTCACTGTGTCGAAAATGAAATGTTTTAGGTTTTGTCTTCAATGTCAGCATCAAATTGAGCTAGCAACACCCCGTGATTTTCTATTATTAGATGAATTCTGCATACTTACGTACTAGTAACAATAATAATAACTACTATCGTTTAAATTTGTAAGTCGTATTACATTTTTTTTCTTTGGTTGAATGGGGTCTATATTTATATATATAGACACACATACAATGATGAAACACTTCCATAAATAGAGGAAGGTACAGTCGGCCAAAACTCCAAACTTAATTATAAATGTACCCCAATTGTTATTTGAATTATGTACCTGTATATGACAGTTGTTTTTTCTTTCTAAATAACTTTATGCATAATCATAGCCTATCATTCGGTTGTGTTAACATAGATATATAGTATACTATAGGTTTTGATATATCTGAAATGCAGTGACACATCTATATATGATATATTGCCAAAACTAGTAACAGATATAACATTTAACAGGTCGTCCTTCTAAATACAATCCCATCTAATACATTTTTTCCTGTGCATAATCCGATGCTACCTTTTGATTAAAAAATTATCTGGCGATCGATTTAACGTTTTTCTCTTGCAAACTGTTGTAATGCACACCGCAGTTGCAGACTCAGAAAGTTAAATGGCGCAACTGCATCATGCTTCTTTCCTAGTACTACTGGTTTAAATTAGGTTTTAGAAAATATTAATAGATGTGTAATTTAACTAGGGATATGTATAGGAGTGGGAGTAGTTATAGTAGGGTTCATTACACCTTACTAATCCTTTAGATAGCATTATTATAAAAAGAAACTGTCCAAAACATAAAGATACAAAAGAAGAAATCCACTGGAGCATGACTGAGTGCTACACGTACAAATTAAGTTCAAAAACTTCGTATTTTCTTTTTCCAATTATGTCTGCTTTATTTTTCAACAATCAATAATTTCTTAGTGATCATTCAAAGAAGTTTAGTGAAACAAATTTCGCACAAGTAGCGAAGTGGAATTTTCCAGAAGGATTTGTTTTGTTTGAAAAGGTCTTTGGTATTATTGACCTTATACGATAAAACTTTAGTGAAGGAGAAGATCAATAATGGGCAATTAATATGGACCTTACCATCGATAATGGAAGGGAAAAGAAGGAATATAGATGAAAAAAAAAAAAAGAAGAAGAAAAAGACCTTTCCATAGATAAAGCTTTGGTGCTCCGATACTGTCCTGGCATCACATTGACATGGGCCGTAAAACAAGGATATCCGATCAAGTGTGAGTTCATCCCTTCACATACACAGTCCTCGTGGTGAATGTGAACCAGCCACTAATAGCTGAAAGAGGGAAAGTGAAATGGATAAAAAAGAAGACTTAAATGTGAAGTTATGAAGTTTAAATTATAGGGAAAATCAATCTAAAGGACGAGGAATAATTATTCACTTGTATGTTCTAGGTACAAATAATTAGAGCAGTTATTAATGGGATCAAAACTGTGACTGCAATGTTACCTATAGTATCTAAACCAAACTACTATGTCTTAAATTTAACAACTATAAATTTTCACTTTCATTTTTTCATCCCCACCAGTTTTTTAATCTCCATTCTTTCCTATTATATATTTCTTGGCTATCACTTCTACTTCTGATCTCTCTCCGAAAGATTCTATCTGATATATTTATCAGATCTGCCTCTGATACATCCGGAGAGTATCAAAACATCATTTCTCTTAAATGCCAATTTGTTTCCATCTTTAAATTTAGACCAAATTAACCCTTAAAAATATAAGATTTATTGATATCCCTACACGGGAATAGTACCAAGAATCTCAACCTCAGCAGCCTCTTAGTTATAGAACTTGAGGAATTATACAACCCGCATATGGAGTTTTTTTATCAATTTATTTTACAAATATTTTTTCTTAAGTTTAAATTAATGTACGCATAAATAATTTGTAAGAATCTTTCATATTAATTCATTTAAAAATAGTATACTTAATCTATACACAAGTTAACGTAATTTATGAAAATAAAAAATACTCTTTTTTAAGGTTCTAGATAGTGAGTCATATGGCAGGATTTGAAGAGTCTCATTCATTGCTTGGAATTGGGTGGATAAGATAAGGAGAATATGTAGCAATTTCAAATGTAAAGATTTCACTGTATGAACTAAAGAAAGGCTTCTACTACAGTTTGACAGTGAATCTGAACCATGCTTTACAAGTGTTAAATTGGGTCTTACTTGTCAAACATCAATCCAAAGGGGGGATAAGAATATCCACTGGTCAAAGTGGAATCTTGGATGAAATCTTTAGAGGAATCATGTAGGCATGTGTAGGAATAGTTTATAAAAATATATGACAATGTAGCCTCTTAGATAAATTCATCCATAAATACTTACAAAATAAAAATTAACTCCGCAGATTAACTTATATCTAACTTAACATATGAAAAAAAAAAAAAATCCTTCTTCTATAATCATTTACTTGAGGTTTATTTAAACGAGACATATATGTTTATAAACTTAAATAATTAACTCTGTATAAATCGCGAATAAAAGTTTAATAACCTCCCTTCTACAAAATGAAAAATAGCACATCATGTCTTCTTTATAAAAAGCCCAAAAATTGATATAAAGAAATATGTTCTTTTAATCCTCGAAAGAGATAAATTCTTATAGAGTTATGAAGAAGCCGAATCAAAAATTTTCACAAGGTACACCTCTTTGATGGAGAAAACTAAAATTTTTGACAGTGCGAATGAAGATACATCTAGAAGGTTTAGATAAAAATTCATAAACAAAGAATATGCAAGAGATGAAAAGATTTGGTACATGAACTTAATAAATCTAATGATGGAATCCGAGTTACATGGAAAGAAAGAGTGTGAGATAATAAAAAGTACAGACATAAAGTATTAATTGTTGCTAATAAGGTATATGCGAATACTGGTAACTAAATTTCCTAACTCTGAGAATTGTAGAAAAAATTTTGTAATGGTACATGACATAAATTTCTATAATTACCTTGGAATACAAAATATTCATGTAAGACCACTTTGACAAAAATGTTACATGCATTACAGAAAGAAAAACTTGGGAGTTAAGAATATTTAAGCTGCTTTCCTCACCAAATGGTAAATAATAGTGGTGGAGGAAAAAAAAAACACAAGCCTGTGATTTTGAACACAACAACCAAAACAATAGGACTCCAACTTTTCCACTATACCTTAATTATTGCTTAAAAACTAATCACTCAGAAGAGATAAAGGTGCACAAGATACTACAAAGTGCAGTAAATGTAGAGAGCATAATAAGAACATATGTAAGTCTCATCAATAATAAGACTATGTTGTTGAGGATCAATATTGAATGATAGGCTAGAGCTAAGATTTGATGAGGAGAAAAGTTGATTGTAGATGAAAAGACAAAAAGGAAGCGAAATAAAAACAAATGACACATGTTTGATGAAGCTTGATGTTGATAATGGAGCCCACAAGATGCTAAAAAGAAGTTGAATTAAACCCAAAAACGATAAATGCAAGTTGATTGTCCAGATGGTTCCACCCAGGTTAGACAATGATGAAACTTATAAGAAAGAAAGCAAACATCAAAAGCCTTCGGCGTAGTCAAATAACTTCTCAAATATAACATTTGGTCTAATGCTAAAGTTCAATGCATGATAAAGTTTAAGTCATAAATTTGATTGATTTTCTATAAGATTGCCTTAGGAGATACTATTATGAATAAGTACTAACTGTCATGTGACTCAAATTTGAGAGGACCGTGTTACAAATTAATTTGTGACTAAGTTATTATACTTTTAAGTAAAAGAATTATATCGTAACCATTAATTATATTTTTTTTATCTAATAATAAATATTTGATTTAATAAAAATAAGGAAAGTTAAATTTTAAAGTAAAAATTTCAAATTCAAATTTCATGGATCCATATATATATTAAAGAGTGCCGACAAAATATAATTTAAAAGATTTGTTATTTTTCAATTTTTAGGATATTGTTTACCTAATATTGTTCTTATTATTTAAATTTAGGATGTTATTAGTTTGATTTTAGAATTTAGATGATTTTAATATTTTAATTGTGTTTTAAGAATACAAGTTTGAACTTTCCTTCTAAGAAAAATGATACATATATTATATTTAAAAAATATTTATAAAAAATGACGCAGGTGATACTCCAGGAAATGACAATAAAATCACATAGGTAAACACATTATCCAGAAAAAAATGCTTCAAGAATGAGCATAAGGATTGTAAATGTCTAAGTTACCCTTCAAATAATCAAATAATTTTTGTCCCAGAACTTTTCAAAAGATACTAATGAGTGAAATATTAGTTGGACTTAGGGATTTAATAGTCAAGACAGGCTAAAACTTTTATATCATTCTACCAACTTTTTCTTAATTTTTAATTTTTTTAGTTTAAAAGTGATATATATATATATATATATATTAAAAAACATAATTAATGATGTAAGTACTTTATAAGTTTTTAACTATATAAATAATAATTTAAATTAAATAAATTAATAAATTTTTCATTTCTTTATGTTACTCCATGTCAATTAATAATAATTAAAAATTAATTCATAAATATACATAATCTAAATTACAATACTAATTATATATTTACATTCTTCTATCGACACAATATAAAATTTAAGCTTTTAAATTATAACCTTTTTATTTTAATTACGATAAATTTGAAAAAAGTGGATCCACACACTGAGCAAGCTATATTAGGAAGAACTGATAAATTGAAGTTTTCAAATAGTCTACCAAATTAATGGAGTAGCCTGCTTTATAATGATAATAGAAAGATAATTAGGAAATAACTACTTCTCAAAATTTTATCAAGTACAATAGTCGAAATCAACTCCATTGTTATTGGAATACTGATGAAAAACTGGAGTAGTATTAACTAGGGACACAATAAAGTTTTATAGTTAGAGAATGATTAACACTAACAAGTTTATCTTTCTTCAACCATTAAGTATGGAGCACTGTTTGACTTAGCAGAAGCATGAGACGTTGTATGTGATATTCTTGGTTCTTCAAGAGAAGATCGAATTATATGAAGTTGAAGAAGCAGATACCAAGAGTTCACCTAGTTGAGAAACTATACTTATCAACCACTTAGCTGCAACACTAAATGCAAAAATGCCATGAAAAGAAATAATAAAGTGCAGCAAAATGAAGATGAAAATGAGGAAGAAGGGAGAAGAGGATAGAAGACAATGGGGCTGCACTTGCACTGGAACAGTGGTGTGAAAGAAAGGTCAAAGGAATCCACACTGAAATCATGATGGTGAAGTGGTGGACCTACTCATTCAAATGCCTTTCCGTACAGTGAATTCGAAGGAGGCCTGCATTTAATGCACAATTCTCTGGGTTGATGAACAAACAAAACAGTGGTCCAATAATAATAATAATAACATCCATCACCATATTTTCTTATCTTCAGCTCCGAATCTTCTTTTGTTTTAGCAGACCAGATTCAGATTGAAGACTTTCTTAGATTACTTCTCACTCACTTTGCCTTTCCCAGTGACCATGTTACCATCACCAACCCAGTTACCATGTTACCATCACCAACCATTCTAACCTAGCCGTAACATATATTTCAACCACAAAAACACATTTTCTACAGCTGCTCATTATATCAACTTTCACTCCAAAAACAAAAAACAATAAACTCATAAGTGTAAAATATTATAAAACTTAATTCATAAGTCAATTACTAATTAAGTTATACAATGTGTAAATATCTAAGACAAACTAACCAAACAAATACAACTAAATTCTTTAACATAATAGTACGTTTTATATGACAAAAGGTAATTTTTTTTTTATATATAGTTATGTTACAGTAGAATTGAATTTAGGATGATAATCAAATGTTCACTGGGATACGGTTTGTTAAACCTCAACTTCTACAACCTTTTTTATGCTTTTAATGCACTTTGCTTTTGGTTTGTGTAGTTTGTCACATCAATTACATTGTATGCTAAATTCTTCTCTTTTTGTCTATATTTGACTTAGATAACTTACAACAACAACAGCAACACATTACATCTTATGAAAACAAAAGAATTTTATTTGTTTCGCCTTTTACAGTATCTGAAAATTGTTGTATTTTATCATATATTGTAAATTAGAAAAGGTCTCACATTTTCCAGACTCAGCTTATTTTAAGTATTTATGTGCCAAAGTGTACTTAAACTTTTCAAAGTGGTCACTAAGATGTGTAGTTTGCACATGAGTTTGGGCCTTGTGATCTCTTTACAAGGAATTTCTTTTTGCACCCTATAATTTTCTTCTGCACCTCTATGGATATGAAAATGTTCACTTTGTAATTCAAAAGTAACTTCCAGATTTTACACCTTTTAATACTATTCATAAGATATGAAAATTATATTTGTTTGAAGTTATCAATATACCAAACATTTTTCTTATTCTTTACGGTTGTATGTTCGATAACTGCCTCTATTTTTTAACTTAGCTCACAACATATTCACTCACTCTTTTAATCTCAATTATTGAACCACTAAGCGCAAAAGCTACCCAACCTAAACATTTTTTGCACCTCCAATCAACATTTACAAATATTAGAATGGCTTGTTTTGAAATTTAAAATCTAAGCATGAAACTTTTCTATTTCGTGGTTTCTAATACCAAAGTGAAAGGATAAACTCACGTGGAAAAAAAATGTTTACATAGTTCATTTAAATTTGAATTTGTACTTGAAACTCTAAAATTCGAAAACAAAACCTAATTCTCTCTCAGAACTTAAACTTCGATACTAGACAAAAAGGATTCATGAAAAAAATAGATATAATAAATTCAACCTTGTTGCACATTGCACGCACATTTAGATCGAGCTCTTAAGCTTAAATATAATAAAAGAATACTTTGAAGTAATTTTCTTTGTTTAAATCAATAAAATCAATTAACCTTGAATTTCACAAAACCAAAATTATAATATACTTTAAATAAATTTTTGTTTTAATACAAATTCACTTTAAATTAACTTTCGCTCTTCATAAAAAAAAAAAAATTACAGATCATGAAACCTGTAGTAAGGTCCAGATAAATGAAAGTAGATATTGGGCTGTCTTTTAATAATTCATTTTAGGCCGAGCTGACTGAAAACACTAGGCCTAGGTAACATTTAAAATTACTCATTCTACCCCTGCGGTGCGATGCTGTATTTGGAATATAAGATTTTTCTATAAATATATATTTTAGACTATTTACTTTTATTTATCATAATACCTGGATAAATTATAATTTTGGTCTACTTAATATTTTTATTCACATGTATTAATCACTTGCAAACTGGATTCCACTTAAATCAACCCATTAAATTTAGACTATTTTTTTTCAATATTTGAGTCAAATTTGACTCAGCCGGTTTAAATTTTGTTCATATAGAAGTTTGACCACGGGCTGTAATTTTACAACTTTTGAAAGTAAATTATTGAATGATCAATATTAAATAATAATAATATTTTTATATTAAACAAAAAATATATATATTAAATTATTGGTAATGACAAGTTTACTCACTCACAATAGTTTAACCATTAAAATTATATTTCTTTCCATAACTTGTTCAAATGTTCACTTGTATAAGCATTATTATTTCATTGTGGGTGTGAATACATTATTTCATATAGTCCTACATATTTTAAATTATGCAACAAAAGTTATGTTTAAAATTATGAAAATTGAAATAAGGAAGCCTAACACTTATGCTTCTAACTTCATTGGATCACCAAATACTCCAATCAATGATATATATTTGTGTTTAAACTATCTCTTGAGTCATTAAATGATATTTGTGTTTAAACTATCTCTTGAATCATTAGATGAGTTGTGTTAATAGATTGAATTCATAATTCTTACTTTGTTCTATCTTCAAGTTAAATAATCAAACCAAAAGCTCTATCAGTATATATAGGGCATGGATTAAAAAATATGTTTTAATATTAAGATTTCAGTTTACTTATCTCAATCAAATTTGTTTTGCGACTGTATTAGTTTGAGTTGAGTTTAAAAAATAATGGACAAACTCAACCTATTTCATACAATTTTAATTGGGTTGAGTTATGAATTTAGCAGAGTCCAATCCAATCACACCTATAATAACCATTAATCTTTTATTCTTAATAAGTGATTTTACTCTTTCTATTTTCTTTTTCGTACTATTTTATCATATATTTTTTTCGAAAATCTTTTATTTTGATCTAATTCTCAACTTTAAGCATTTTTTTTCTTTTATTCATTATATTTTAATTGATTAAATTACTTATTGACTGTACTTTAAATTAATGTGTTAATTTTAGGATCAGGTGATCCAGATACAATAAAGACAAAAGGTCAAAATTACAAATAAAATTCAAAAGAGACCAATATTAAAGTATTATAAATTAAAATGCATAAGTATTATATTGTTAACTTATAGTAATAAGGATAATCGTTTTTTAAATTATAACCAATAATTCGCAGATATTGTATAAAATCAACAATTTAAGAAATAATGAAAAAGAAAAAAAAAGATTCGCAATCTAACACGTCAACCCTTTACTGAAGAATTAGAATAAAATTAAAGCCTGAAAATAGTACATTTGCATCACTTTATCGAGTAAATATAACACAATTTAATTAATCAAGAAATGTCTAATAGTGCTCACTTATTCATTTATGGATATCCTTTAATTAGAAAATCACACTATAACTACATAACTAAATAGTAGTTAGGGTTGTTCATAAACACTATTTTTTATTATTTTGGTTATCTTGCTTTATATTTTTTATTTTATTAATGATGTCAACACTAAACAACCAGAATTAACAATGAAGACTAAAAAAAAGAACTTAGATTTAAAAACACTAAAAACTATTACAGCATAAAAGAGACGTAACTATATATATTAACTATAGTTAAAAACATATTTATTTTTTTTTAAATGATTTAAATCGAGGTGAAGTACACTGCGTGGAATAAAAGGTCTCCACTTTAACATGCAAAACTTTGATTACCAAAATGATTCTGTGATCTTTTTGTTGGATCTAGCAGTTACATGATGTAAGTGACAACCTCTTTCATATCAATTATTGATTCAACTCCTTTTCGTAGAATTACAAACTATGCTTTAGGTGCAATTTTTATATTTAAGTTCACTTGCATGCACTGCATTTCCCAAATTAATTTAATTGCAACCTTACCTAATTTTTCCAAGGTACGATATGTGGGCCCAAGCCTATCACACATTATATTCAAGCATCATTTCCCAACTATCTATTTTAACCACCAATTTCTATTAAAAAATTATAATAATTCCTAAAATTAAAAATATATATTAGAATCATTGGTGATTTCAATCCCTAATATATATCATATGAAAAGTGAAGAGTGTCATCTGAAAAAGCAATATAAATCATAAAAAGTGTTAGTTGAGAAAGAAAAAAATAACATTATTATTAATTAACAATTATTTGATAAGTTATTTATATGTAGAGAGAAAAGTCTAACTCCCTTATTAATTTTAACCGAGACATTTGGTTCAAAACAAGGTCACATTTAATTTCAATATATTTTGTTAGATAATATGAACAAGTGAATTATTGGTAATATTAATGACTTATTAATTAATACGATAAATCATTATTACCTCATCATGGTTAATAAATAGATGTGAAGAAGATACAATAACTATTATGCTTCAAGGAGAGTCTTAAGTAAGAGTCTAGATTATTATTAGACAATAATCTATTTCTTACTTTTCAAAAGTTGGAGATTTTCTAAAAGCCAAAACTGGTGTGCTGATTGTTTTAACAAACTCTCAATCAGAATTAACGTATCATTTTAAGATAATATCATATTTTTGGGAAAGAAAAATTCAAGATGAGGTGAAGTTTTAACATATCTAAGAACAACATAAACAACTTATTGATGAGTACTAATGGGAGCAACCATGTTTGGTAATGTAGATGAATTGAAGTTTTGTTTTGTTTTTTTCTTTATTTTTGGGATATCTTTATTAATACCACTTATTATAATTCTCACATTGAACAAGGATGGTGTTAAAATTGAATTATGTTTTCACATTGATATATAAAGAAGGGATTAAAACATTATGTATTTAGAGTTAAGGTTTACAACTTCTAGTATAAATAATATGGAAGGAAGAAGATGAACAGGGTTATCAACAATCAAAAAATAACACAGGATAAATAGAATTCTTACAAAAAGAGTTTAATACCACAAGAAAGGTGAAGAAAGTCATTAAGAAAGGAAGAGAAAATACCAAACAAATATTAAAAGAATATTATTATTAATTATTTTCAAGAATTATCACATATACATAAGTATTTATACATGAAGAGAAAAAAAAGAGTCTAACTATCTATCTAAAGACTATAAAGTTCAAGTAGCATATTGAGATGTATCCTTTAGTTTTAGTAATTTCTAATTATTTTGATCCTTACTTTTAGTTGACATGTATAACGTTGGAGATCAAATTGAGTGCTTAGGTTAATTACGAACAAAATATATTGGTGATACGGATTTAAAAGAACTGGCCGTTAAAAAAAAAAGGATTTAAAAGAACACACAGACTCAAATTTGAAATCAAAACCTAATTTTTGTTATCTAAAATATTTGATATATCAAATTAAACTGTCATAGCGACCATAAATTTATATTTGACTAAAATTAATAAAGGAGGGCTGAGTAATTAATTTAACTTGCATAAAGTGAGAAAGAAGTATTAATAATATTTATTATCAATTAAAAATTAATAATTAAAATTATAATTGATCTAAAATTGATTGTACACATTTAATTTCATCATAATTTTTAAAAGTTAATTTTGTAGTCATTTATTATATATAATTAAAATTTATTGTGTGTATGAGAGAAACAAATTGTGAAGATGGGTAAGCAGGCAAAATAGAGAGGAGAATGGTAAGTAAAAAATTTGACAGGCTTTCTCCTTTCAATAGTAATCCTTGACTTTATCTGTTTTGTTTTTATGTGAAATGGTTCTGGTGTTTAGCACAGTAAAGAATAGTAGAATTAGAATATTAATGAAATACCCCAAACCCTAAAGAGAAAGAGAGAGGTAGGGTTGTGGTTGTTGCAGCCTTAACCAAAAAAAAGGCAAACCAAGTAGCAAACTAAAGTGGTATGTGTGGGCATGGCATTGGCACTGTACAGTGACTGGACACTGAGAGGAGAAAAGGAAGCAAAGCAAAATGGTTCCCAAAAGATACTCAAACCAACCATTATTGTTTTCCGACACATCAAGTGAATGCGTCTTTTGCCTCTCAATTTCCCACCCACTCATCATTCCAATTCCTAAACATTATATTTATCATTTCTCTCACCATTCTTCTACCTACACCTCACTCCCATTCAATCTATATTTATACCTTTAATTTTCAATTCATTTTCCCATCCTCACATTTTTCACTTCTTATTACCACCTACTCTTTTCACTTTGCTACATCTATGCTTTCCAATGCCTTCCACTTCAATGACCTTTTTGGGTGCACAATCCAAAATCCAATCTGCTATATGCAATTGTTAAAAGACAATTAACAAGATAGAAGAGAAACTGACGATGGAGATTGAGGTGGTTTTGTGTGAGTAGAAAAGTACAAAAAGGGTGTGTGTCTGCGTCTGTATGTAAAGAAAATAATGAAATTCCCCAAGGTTTTGTTTTCTGCATTCCCTAGTGAATTATTGGACAGAGCCCATACTGTTGAGGGTCCCTCTGCCCCAACCTTTCTCATTTCCTTGGATAGACGCTCATGTCCCTTGCAGGGGCTCTAAATTACTGCTCCATTTAATATACATGCCACTTAAAATGTAAACACAATACATCTCATATAATATCATAAATATATATTTGTGTCAGTAAATGATGTGTTTACTTTTACATAGACCTAGTTGGATAAATACAACAATTATAGTATGGGCATGTTTTTATTTGTTAGCTTTAGGTTTAGTGAAAATGACCTCACAGTCTTGATATTGCAAAATGATTTATACTGGTTTATAGGAGCTTGTGTGAAACTTTACAGTAACAGTAGGTGATGTGGATGAAGATAGTGAAATGCGTATGTAGATAGTGTGGAAGTTTGCAAGAGTGAGTACGTGTCCACAGAAGGGGAGACACTGTAAATATGGGATCCAAGGATGACTATAGTAGTCATTGCAAAGCCAAACAAAGGTGTTGGCTTATATAGTTTATGCACTCTGCACTTGGAACCACCAAGAGAAGAGAAAGAGAAAGAGAGAGAAGAATGGAAGGAGGATCTGGCGAGAAGTGGAAGAGCGTGTACAGAGAGTGCTTGAGAAACCATGCAGCCAGCCTCGGAAGCTACGCCACCGACGGCTGCGGGGAGTTCACGGTGGACGGCGGGGGGCTGCAATGCGCCGCGTGTGGGTGCCACCGGAACTTCCACCGGAAAGTGAAGTACCCGGTGGGTCCGGAAAGTCCTGGAGGGATGGATTACGGCGGCGATGGGGGGAGTAAGAAGCGGTTCAGGTCGAAGTTCAGCGCAGATCAGAAGGAGAAGATGCTGGCGTTTGCGGAGAAGCTTGGTTGGAAGCTTCAGAGGAAGGATCTGGATGATGAGATTGAGAGGTTCTGCAGAAGCATTGGAGTTAGTAGGCAGGTCTTCAAAGTTTGGATGCATAACCATAAGAACTCTTCTTCCTCTTCTTCTGCTTCTGCTTCTGCTTCCACTGGAAACATCTCCTCCCTCACCCACTGACACTGTATCCATAGATATTCCTTTCATTTCACTCTCTGCACTTCTTGTATCTTTTTTTTTTCTAGTTTATTATCAACCCTCTTCCTTTTCATCTTCATTTTCTTTTCATACTAACCTAACTGCAAACATAATCTAAATTTCTTTTCTCTGTAATCTTTCACCCACACCACTAATTAACCCTCCTCCTTATATACACACACATTATTAGGTTAAAAATTAGGTAAGCTAATTATATATTTTATAACATTTTATAGAAAAAAACAAATTTAATCAATCAAATCATTCAATTCTATCATATTATCTTATATATATAATTGACATAATTTAAGTTTTTATAAATATATTATCTAATAATAGATATTTACGTGTTTTTAAATATCATATTATACATTCAAATTAAATTATATGAGGTTTTATATATTTTAAAATTATGTAAAATTTTGCACCATAATGAGAAATTCCGAGTGTTGGATTAATTAAATTTGAATTAAATTTGTATTCTATAAATGTTATTGAATGTAAATTTCTATTAACTTTTACATGTCTAAACAGATCATAACTCTTTCTGTCTTTATATATATTTTTTAAAATTAATAGAATACGTCCTAATTTAAAAATATTAGGACATATGTAATACTTTGTTTCCTTTCTTTTGTGTCTTCATCCTTACAAACAATATCATTTAGATATATCAAAATACTCAACTATCTCATTAGGATTGCCTGCAGAAATTGGTATTCGATATGTATAAAACAAACAAGCATTTTCAATTTAAATAATAAATTATGCAGACCATTATCTTAATTTATGTTTTAAGGACATGCATTAAGTTTTTAGTATGTTTTTGGTTTTAAGGAACTACTGTATAGGTTGATTTCCTTGATGTAGAAACATTGGAAGCTTTGTGAAGAAGAATGTTATTTTGGAAATCATGATTTTATTGAAGAAAGTGTGGGAAACGTATACCACAATGTGACAATTCCGCGCAACAATGTGATTCCTCTTAAATTGTATTTTCTCTTCTAAAGAACTTCCCACACCCATGTGAGTGAAGTCAATTTCTAGAGGAGAACCTTCAATATAATTTATATACTAATGTCACTCATGATCGCAACTGATGTTTTTTTTTTTTACACCTATATGTAACATATGGTTAGCCATCCACATATCTTACCTTAATAAATAGGTAACTTAGTCTCCTCAATTCACATTTTAAAAAGTAAAAAATATATTACATATGTCTAATAAAATTAATAAATTAATTAAAATTTAAAATCTTTATTAGGATAAAATACTAATATATAAACTAATAAATAAAAATTTTCAGAAAGTAACTGGTATAAATTTGTTTAAGTAAAATAAACTTCAATAATAAAATATTAACAAGCCTAACTTGTGAAAAGCTGCTTCAAACTTAGCTGATAAAGAGGAATGACAACATGAAGTATAAAATGATCACATAGGCTTAACCACACAAGCAAAATGCATGAATGTCGAAATTGAGTTTAATCATAAGTGATTCACCAAAAGTTAAAATAAGTTAGTATCATGGTAGCAAAATTAATTCTTTACTATTAAAGATAGGAGTATATAATATTCAAATAGACTTAACCAACTCTTCCGGAATAGTCGTAATAAGCATCACCATCAACGTTATATAAAAGACGTATTTTTAGCAAATGAGTCACATTGGTAAGAAATGTTGGTGAACACAATATGATTCCTTGGAGAGTCGGTGTAGACATGTTTTGGGATGTTAAATTAAAATTTAACAAAAATAATTGTAGATTCAAATGCGATTACACAAAGATAGTGCTACAAAATGTCACCCACTTTACTAGGATATAAATACTTTCATGAATGTAATTATACATTAACTCTTTTTTAAAATTGAAGAATTTTTCTTCTTTCACCGTAATAATTGTTTTATGTAAAAGTTTAACTTCAAGAACTCTATCATTTACAAAACTAACTCTGTCATTTATCTATCATTTATAAAACTAACTCTATCATTTATTATTTATCTATCATTTATAAAACTAACTCTATCATTTATTATAGTTTTATGTAGAAATTCAACTTCAATATTTATTCATTAAATAAAAATAATTAAGTTATAAGTAAATTAAACAAGTGCTCAAATTTTTTGTTCACACTTATTTACAACCTATGTTAATCGATTTTTTATTTATTTATCGAGTTTATACAAAGTTGTATACACCCCACACTTTGGATAGAAATACCAACGTGATTTACATCCACGACTAAAGTCCGGTTAAAACGAAAAAAAAAGTGAAAAAGATATATTTAATGATTTCTGGTCTTGTAAAAATGAAAACACCAATCAGAAAGACATTATGCGAAATAGTGAAGAAAAATGAAACGGTAAATAATCTGAAATTTTGATCGTAAAATCCACATCCTGAGATAAAACTTTATTGTTGAAATTTAAACAGTTCGTGCACTGGCACACTTGTTGGCGGGCACAAATGCTTCGGACAAGAAAAAGAAAAAGGTAATAATTTTCCCATGGACAAAATGACCCAAAGAGTTATGCCTAATTAAAAGTAATTACTCACTGTACTCCACAATGACTACTGGATCCGAGAAAATAGTAATAAATCTGATCCTAACTAAAATAGAAGCTCATGGATGCTTTAGGATTTCAACACAAAAGAATGCTTGGATTTATGTAGCTTCAGCTTCAATTTTCTTTCCTCTACAAAGAACCAGAGATTATGCACTCAGGCAAGGTTCTTCTTCAATTTTCAATGATTGAAAATTTTCTTCACATCTTCTCTCACATCACTATAATTTAAGCTCAGACTCTACTGTTCAGCCATTGAATTATATCCTGTGTGATAGCATCTCGTTCTGGTTCAAAGAGCAGGTCATGTAAGAAACCGTCGTATAGTTTGATATTTTTGTCAGTTGAAGAGGCTTCTACATATAATTTTTGAGAAGCAACGGGATCAGTTACGGAATCAGCAGTCCCATGGAGAACAAAAAATGGAAATTTTATTTTTCTTAGATTTTGCTGCAAATAGCTTGTAATTCTGAGAATCTCATGACCAGTTCGTACTCTAAGAGGTCCAGTACATACTAAAGGATCTGAATATTTAGCAATTAGAGCCTCCGGGTCTCTGGACACTACCGAACCCTTCTTATATGCAGAACTACATTGATATGTTGGCAGCAAAAATGAAGCTATTGGAGCAAGTATCTGCAAGGAAGAGGACACAAAGATGAATATGCCAAATCTGCCATGTTTTATGCATTCAGGTATAAAAAGAAGACGTCAAAAAGATAGGCATGCTCACCAGCAAAATCGGATGAGAAGGGGCAACGCCAACTGCAGGGGATGTCAATACAGCACCCGCTATGCGTGCTTCAAACTTCGGGTCAAGGAGAGCCTAAAATTAAAATAGAAATAAAAAAGCTAAATCATTTCCCTTACTAGTAAGTAATTGCGACAATCTTCTTTTATTAAAAAAGTATTACCTTAAGAGTAATGGCTGCTCCTGTCGAGTGTCCAAAGCAGAAACATGGGAGTCCAGGATTTTCATTTAGAACCTTCTCCAAAAATGTTTTCTGTTTATCAAAAAGGTAAAATTCTTCATTGGTGTATAAAGGAATTTTCCAATCAGAAAACAAATTCTACAAATATTACTCCTACCCACCACCATGCATACTCAAAACATAAGTCACAGCACCATTTATCTATGCATTGTCAAAACTTTGGTAGAATGCAGTTTAGAAACCTACCATATCAGAAACAGCATCATCAAGAGAATGGACATAACCATGTAACCCATCACTTCCACCATGACCTTGATGTAAACAGAACAGAAACATCAGAGTTGACCAAATAAAAACATACACAATACTGGATATAAAATTTCCTATTCTAACAAGTTGCAACGTAATGCATGAAACGCATAAATGCTTGATTTGACAACGAAGAAAAGGAAACCTATCCTCCCAGGGCCCAGAAAGAACCAAACAAATAAATTTTTAAATCAGGCACTTGTATCGATTTATCGTTTTAAAAAGCACTTGGGGGGAACTTTACATATTCCAAGCTTTTCTTGGCCAGCTCTTGTAAAGACGACTTGGCCATATTCCAAGCCGATAAGAGGCATCTTAGAAACTACACAAGAATAAGAATCCTATGAATTTATAGAAATGTTGAATTATTAATTATAAACGCATGTATTTGAAGACATTAGAGACAAACTTGACATTTTAATCAGCCGTCTCGCGTTCTATTTCCATGCATCTGCCGATTAAAAAGAAAATGTGCGACAATAAATACAACCCCTGAACTGAATCGGACACCGCTACAGAGCAACAGGACAACAAGAGCAATAGGAAAAAAAAAAAAAACAAGAAATCGGACTGTTCATAATGGCAGTGAATGTTAATAATGATAAAGAGGGAATGTGATGTTGATGTTCAGCCTGAAAAGGAACATCCACACAAACCATTTGTCGCGTATAGAATTAAGTTTTTTTTGGTAAAGTTGCGGCGAAATGTTAGTGGTAGGGACTAAAATGTTGGAAAATTGAGTTGTAACGAAAATGGTAGCTAAGTCTTACCAAGCCAATCCATGGCGTAAACCCTGAAACCATTGGCATTAAGCTGCTTGGCAAAGTTAGTGTATCTGCCACTGTGAGAGAATAACGGTGATGATGAGTAATTAATAAGAAATAAAGGGGAAGGGAAAATAGAATTAGGATTAGAAACCTGTGTTCATTAAGTCCGTGCATAAGAAAAACAATTCCCCTGTATAATGAAGAGGTTGGAAAGGAAAATTTAGAGCTGAAGATGGTTAATCGATGAATGAACAGAGGAGAGGAGAAGAGAGGAGAAAAGAAGGTGTAACCTGATGTTAATGTTAGGGGATTGGGGAATCCAAGACTGGGTGAAAATGGTGTCACCCCTGGAGGAAGCGATGAGGCGGTAGTCCCTGAAAGAGGTAGGATGGGAGGCTGCGTCGGCGTGGGAGTCCTCCATGAGCCTCCGAATGGCCAGGGACCTCCTGGCCGTGAAGGTAGAAGCGGCGGTACTTTTCCAGGAGAGTCGGGAGGAGAGAAGAGTCCCTTTGCGGAAGGGAAAGAGTAGGAGCAAAACGACAGCGTTGAAGAAGGCAAGGAGGGCCTTGAGGGCTCGCAGGGAAAAGAGGGCGCGGATTCGGCCGCTGGTTCCGGACGTCAGGATTAACGTGGAGGCCTGATTCCCCCTGAAAGCCATCGCCATTGCCAATGCTTCCTAAGCTTCCTAAGCTTCCTCTGCTTCCTGTTCTATCCTGTTCTATCCTCAATGCAACACAAGGCAATGCAATTCAGCCACACCAGATTCAAAAATCGATATACGATTCCCAAAATTAGTACGCAGCCAAATTTAGCGGATGAAGGAGAAGGAGAGTGGATGAGTGTTATTTATTTAGATTATAAAAGAAAAGGATTCGGAATGGTAGCGTAGCATAGGAGCCTGGATTGTCCAAACTGATTGTTCCAGAAGGTGCCGTGGGGCTGCTCACCCTAATATGTGGGGAATCCCATAACCACACCACACCTGTGTCTCTCACAGCATGACACGTGGGTGGTATGCGGCGAAAAATATTCCTTCACGCCTTCAATAACCTGTTCCTTCTTTTCTCCCTGTCCCACCCTTCCTTGGATGCAGTCAACAGCTTTTTCGGATCACCCTCAACCGCTCTCTTTCACAAATAAAATAAAAAACACATTTTCCAAAACAAAAGTACACCTCATCGCTGATGTCATTTTATTCGTCCAAATATTCAATTCAACGGTTGAATTGGTTAATTACTCCATCAACTGAATTAGCTGAACCAAAGCGATCCCCTTCTGGTGTTTGATCTCCCCTGGATACATAAGATGGCGACACTGAATGTACCCCCTGTTCCTCCCTCCCCCCGAGACGACGCCATAGCTCTTTATACCGCTTTCAAAGGTCCTACTCTCTTCTCTTTTCACCTTTTTCTTTTTCATATCCAAACTACTTGTCAGATTCTCCTGGGAACCATTTTCTTTTTCGTGCTGATTCATTGTTTTTGCAGGATTTGGATGTGATACTAGCGCTGTCATCAATATACTTGCTCATCGAGATGCCACGCACCGTTCCTACATCCAGCATGAATTCAGGACCATGTATTCCTCCGAACTTCTCAAACGCTTATCTTCTGAGCTTTCTGGCAAATTGGAGGTGCTTATTACTTTTAACATAACTTTTCTTCTTATGGATTCCATTCTACTTCATCACAAACACACTACCCGATGCGTTTCTCTGCTTATTAAAACATTGTATGTATATATACTTGTGCGTGTTTCGTTTCCAACCCTTTTTTATTGCTTTGGCCTATATTTTATGGCTTCGTAGACAGCTGTTCTGCTTTGGATGCATGACCCTGCTGGGCGTGATGCACTTATCCTCAAGCAATGCCTCACTGCGAGCGATCTCGAAGCCACCACTGAAGTATTATGTTCACGAAGTTCATCCCAGCTGCAATATTTAAGACAGGTTTACTACACTAAATTTGGGGTTTATCTTGAGCATGAAATCGAAAGATACGCCTCCGGGGATCATAAAAAGGTGAATATTTTCGTTGTCCTTGTCTGTATTTGGCTTTCATGAAAGACGTCCTTGCTATCATAAATTAGTCATGTTAAAATTTCTATCTGTTGGCCTTTAAAGTTATGTGCTCTTTTTTATTCCTTAGCACCCTTACCAGCATGGATGCTAAAGAAATTAGAACTGCTATGTGACTCCAGATGTTCATCAGATGTATATTAGTATATTTCTGAAATCGTTGGTGGATATTTCCAATTAAGACTCCATATGCTTGTGGTCTTTGTATTCTACTTAGAAATTTACAGATGAATGACTTCTGCCAAATTATTTGAGGCAAGGGTCCAGTTATTTAAGTGGGTTAACCTGCAATTTGTCTAGAAGCCAACAAAAGCACACGACTGCAAGAACGACAAAACCGGAAACAGAAAGTAAATAGAAACAATTAAACAAGATAAAGAAAACAAAATTGAATGCAGGATATACATGGTTCAATCTTAAAGACCTACATCCATGAGAAAGAGTAAAACAGTTCACTATCAGATAAGAGAACAAGATCAAGACTGGACAAAGAGTTCACTTGGCTCTTGTATCACCCCTGTTTAGAAACAAAAACAAGAAAACTCAGTTCTTCACTCTATTGCTTCCTTCATCTCTTATTCTAATCACATAGAAGTACATGAAATGAACCTCTCCTCTCTACACATCCACCATAGAATAACACCTATGCTAATATATAGACAATAAGATCACGAAGTTAGTTGTATTAAATAACTAATTGGAACAGAAAAACTTGATGCAACCATTTGTGACAACTTGCAATAGATTTTTAGGCGCTTCAATCAACTCCAATAAGAATATAGCCAAGGCCAACAAAAGAATTTTGAATCCATACAAAAGATTGAATGTCTGCTGGCAGTTGCAAGATTTCAATCTCAAGTCAACCATTGGTTGGAAGTGGACTCAATTTCCGCTATATCCATTAATTCAAATATGCTAGTGTGTTTCATAGCATGTCTCTTGAGGGAAACCCTGTTCAGTTGTTTGTCGTAGATCCCATTTGATGTAAAAATTCTGCTTCATTCCTTTCATTCTCTACACTAATCACGTGTCAGTTCCTTGTATGATGTTCAAACAAAACGTGTTACTATCTATGCAAAATGCTTGATGCAGATTTTGCTTGCATATTTGACCATACCGCGTCATGAAGGCCCTGAGGTAAATAAAGAAATTGCTGAGATGGATGCAAAGGTTCTCTACAAAGCAGGGGAGAAGAAGCTGGGAACTGATGAGAAGACTTTTGTGCAAATATTTAGTGAACGGAGTGCAGCACATTTGAGTGCTGTAAATCATTATTACCATAGCATGTATGGACACTCGTTGAAAAAGGTATCTTTACCATTTTTGTTTCCTTTGCACGTAGTCTCTTTCCCAAGGTTGTTTTTCTTGTGCTTATCCTAGCTGAATATATCAGGCAGTAAAGAAGGAAACATCAGGAAATTTTGCACTCGCACTTTTGACAATACTTCAATTTTCTGACAATCCTGCAAAGTATTTTGCAAAGGTATTCCCCTCGGCTTGAATTTTGTATAATTGCTTCTCGTATTGTCATTATGCTTGGATAGCGATCACAATGTTTTCATTCGATTATAACTCCTCATTTTGTAAGAAAAAAGGATGATGGTGAGAATCAAGTGAAAAAGTGGTGCAAGATACGATGATTACGTTAGAGCTATTGTTAAGATGTTTTTTCATTGAAAAATCTGTCAGCAATATTAGCACCGAGTTCTTGAAACAAATTAATTATATAGTTGAAAATTTTAGAAACTTGAATGAAGATGATCATTTACTATATATCTTCATGGAGTTCAGACATGTAGACTTTGGCAGGGTCATGTCATGAGCCTCTCAAGGGTAAAAATCAGTGCAGAGTGTGCAGTGTTAGTTACTTTGCTAAGATGGCTGACACTGATTTTTATACTGCAGAGAGGATAATGTATAATGCATCAGCAAATTCTTCTTTCACTAATATCTTGTGGTGATTTTGTAGTAATTTATTCTTTAAGCACAAAGTCAACTTCTTGGAATTTCTAACTGCCAAGACAATGAGATTTGTTTTGAATTCAACTTTTGTACCGCGTAGGTCTTGCGCAAGGCAATGAAAGGCTTGGGGACTGATGACACAAGAGTTATAAGGGTGATTGTAACAAGAGCTGAGATTGATTTACAATACATCAAAGCGGAATATTTAAAGAAATACAAGAAGACGCTTAACGACGCAGTTCACTCAGAGACATCTGGCCACTACAGGGCTTTTCTTCTCCAACTCTTGGGTCCCAATCAGTAGACAAAAATTTCAACCATGTTTTGTTAATAAATTCAACGTGTGACGCTGAATATATGAGCAGCTATTGTCTGTATTGGTTTAGTTAGTGCGTGGTGCTTCGTAACTAATATGTACACGTATTTGGTTTCTTCATGTATTTGCTTGTCATCACAATGCACGGTTAAAGGATTGGTGTGTAAAGTTTTAATTTTTGCTTCCATTATCAAACATCTATAATTCCTTTGTTTGTGTTCGTCTTCGTGTTATTTTTCTTTTCCTTTTCTTCTTTCATGGATTCCGGAATGATTCTGTCTCATGGTGCTTGTAGTCTTTAGAAAAGTTTAATTTTGTAAACTATTTTTTTTGCTGTAAATTTTAATTGAAAAAAAGGTAGGGATCGAGGACACGTCTCAGACTTGCTGGATTGAGAGGTGAAAATAGACGAATGAACTGAAAATGTGATTTAATCGGAAGAGGGTTTTGTACCCCACTGAGGTAAAATGAAAGAGACTAAAAAGTTGTAAGCGTCAAATCGTGTGACTCCGTGACAGAGATTATGAGTGGTACCAATCTGAATTATATGAGAATAGAATTTATTGTCTTTAGTGAATAATCACTATTTTTAAGGTATTGCTGCTGAAGACGCTCAATACATAATTTACTATCATTGGTTACAAACAGTAGAGTTTTTACTAGAAGTCAGTTAATATAAATTTTGGGAATAATTATTTTTGTTATTTTTATACTTCATTTATAGTAATTATATAACCATATTATTTGAATCACGTAAATATTATTGATGCGAATAATAATTTAATTATGTAACCCAATTGTTTTGATATCACATCATTGAAGAGCTCCAACACACCAATTGATATCATACTTTTGTGCATCTCACAATATTTAACAAATAAGTCTGTAATGATGTGATGAAACAGTGCATAATCAGGCGATTCGTGACAACGAACAACTGTTTTTGACAATGGATCTAAAACAAGAAGTAGGACCTACAGAGGAAGATTGAATGTAGATTTAATATATATATATATATATATATATATATATATATATATATATATATTACACTACAATTTATAATTAAAAAATTATTATGGTGTTTTCTCTCGACTCATAATCTATTGTAATGTATTTGTACTATGAAAAAAAATACTTTTTACTAGTTATCAACTGTTGTCTAGTTTTCAAGATATATTTTTCTTCTCTTTTCTAATATTTGGAGCATAAACAATCAACTAACCGTTGTGCATACACATCATTGAATAAGTCTTTTCACAAATTCATCATTCATCAGCACAAAGATGACCTCAACCCCTTCTGATGGCCTTCATTGGAACAATTTTCTTAACATATTGACTAGCTTGGGAAGAATTTTGTTCTTTAAGAAGAAGGTGAAACACAAGAAATCAAACCAATTGTGTATAATTAAAAAAAGAATTATAGTCCACTTATGTATATCTATTTATTTATAAAAAAATAGAAAACAAGAGATAGCATGCAAGTTAAACTGAAATTTATGATCGAGAGAAGGTGTTCTCTTATCGATTAGATCTTTCTATCTTAGAAAAAAAAATCAAGTTTTCCTGTAACAAGGTTCCATTATAATACTTTAAAATTCCTTAATGATCCATGAGTAACTCATTTTCAGTTCAGTGTTTAGCTAGAAAGACAAACACTTGTAGTAAGAATTACTGTTTCTAATTAAAACAACAATGGATTCTTAGTGGATGTCTTACTTGAAAGTGTTTATAGCATTAGTTATCATGTAGATGTCATTTGAATAAGTATTATGGATAAACTTTTTATTAACAAATCTCATTGTATATCTTCAACCATGCTTTTTCATTGATAATTTTTTTAGGTGTGGAGCATGTTGTTCCACTTTTGTACATATTGTCTTTGGCATCTTATATTAGTAGGAAATAGATAGTTTTTTTTTTTTTTTTTTTTTTTTTTTTTTTTTTTTTTTTTTTTTTTTTTTTTTT
>Ga0209489_104641_pt1 | contig 25073 bp, 16 predicted proteins | sample SiratrowhiteBW_FD_187527 | JGI IMG/M metagenome (GOLD analysis project Ga0209489, IMG submission 187527) | Root nodule microbial communities of legume samples collected from California, USA - Siratro white BW (SPAdes) (version 2) | ecosystem: Host-associated > Plants > Roots > Nodule | place...
ATATATATATATATATATATATATATATATATATATATATATATATATATATATATATTTATATATATATATATATATATATATATATATATATATATATATATATATATATATTCAAATTAAGCAGTAGTCACTTTAACTTCAGTTTTTTAAATATATAATGTTATTTACTTATGTACTACTTACAATTTGAGTACAAACATATTAATTTTCAAATATAACGAGAAAATGATAAGCTAGATAATATATACAATTTAATTCATAAATCAAGTCATAATTTAAATATATAATCATTTATCAATATAGATCAATACATAAATTTACATATATAAAAAAATACTTAATAAAAAGAATTTATTGGTATTTTTTATAAGGTTTATATTAAGTATATTTTATTAAATACTCAAGCGTAATATGAAAAAAAAACAGAAATTTTAACATAACTCAAAGAATACCCAAAATAAACAAAATCTTTATTTTAACCAAAACAACTCATTTTTATTTTCTCATTCCATTCAAAATCAACATAAATGATCACAACATATAAAGATTCAATTTCTACTCAATTAATCATGCTAACAAGTTAACATACACAATTATAATAATTTATTACATTTATTTCATATTACAAACATTTCATTTCAAAATGAACCTTCCCAAGCTCAATATACCATTTAATGGTATTTAAGTATCATTCCATAACTAGTTTGATTATTCTACCGAATTTCAAACTTCAAATTAGAATGATTTTCTATTTTAATATGCAAAGTTTGCCAGCAAAACAGAAAATGACTATCCAACCCTCCAATATCTTATATAAACTTGTCATTCATTTTTTAAATTCATACATGCATAAATTTAATTATTCTCTTTAAAATATAGTTCAACTCTGAACATAAATCAATATGCTCTAATTTATAAAGATATTTTTTTACCTGGAAATTACTTATACTCTAACTAATAGCTAGAGAGAATTGATAAAGATACCCTTGGGACTTATAACAACAAAATCAAGCCACACCAAAAAAATTTCTCAAAAATTAAATTAGTTGAAATGATGAATTCCTAGCGGAAAAGGAAAGGAATTGAAAGCTTTTTTAGAGAAAAAAATAGTTTAAATAGAATTTTTTATTAAATAAATTTTGACAAACTAACTATTATAAGATAGAATCTAATTTTGGGAAAGAATTAAATTCGAGTGAAAAATTTAGAGAAAGAGAAAAAGTGAAACATACAGAGACAAAGATTGGAACTCTTCTAATAAAAGAAAAGAAAAAAGAAAAAAAAAAAGGTAACTGGGTTGGACCCAAGATTTTACAATGATAAAAAATAATGAAAAGGTTTTTTTATACCTTTAAAAGTTTATATAAAATTTTCCAGTTTTTCAATTGCCAAGTTGAAAACTGCTCACTCAGTTGAATGATATGTTAATTATATAGATTATGCTCAGTGGTAAACTTGTTACTTAATAATAATAATAATTTTTAATTATTATTACCGGAAATTAGTAGAAACCGTTTTAAGTCAATTAAGGTTTCGAGTTTTGATTTAGCTGTATTGTTTTTTACAATAATTGTTGAGTTAGCTGTATTGTTTTTTGATAATAATTGTTGAGTTTCACTGATGAAACACTAAGCAGAAATTCAAACTTCTTGAACACTCAAATTAATAAAAATTAAAAAAAATATTCAATAAGTATTTAGTAAATAAAAATAAGGTTAAGATGATATTCTCTCAAATTATAAGTTTTAGGTCCAATTTATGTTGTGATATATATAGAATTGAGTCTAGTAATATAAATCACTTTTAAATTCAATCCAATTTAATTATTCTTATTCTTTTAGTGGATATTTTGACATAATATCTCAACTTTTCGATTCAGTAATACTTTTTCCTTATATATATATATATATATATATATATATATATATATATATATATATATATATATATATTAGTAATGAGTAGGTAGTATAATAATAAATAATATATTATTATTTAGCGAAAGAATAAATATATAATTGTGAATTAAAGTTCAAAATATTACTAAATTTAAGTTCATAGTTTCTCTCAATTATATTTTGATGATGGAAACCGGAAATCTAATTAAATGACAATAAAGTATCTTTTTTCTTGATTTTCACCCTTTTTTTACTTTTGGTTTTTTAATTTTATATTATCTTTTGTTTGAATTTCTTTGGCGAATTAAAAATTTGGTTGACTTTAAACACTCTTAAAGATAATTATTACTATTATTTAGACTCATTCTTAGTTAAAACCAAATAAAGTTACTATTTTAATTGTAAATAATTGCAGAATTTTCTTCATTATTATTATTATTATTATTATTATTATTAATTACTACAATTAATATCTCTCTCTCTTTCACACACAAATATATATAAATGAATAAAAATATAATAAAAAATTACAAAATTTAAATTAATAAATATTTAAAATTCAGGGCACAAATTATTTATCTCCGAGATACGTTGTCGATGAAATGACAAAGCTATCATTTTCTCATTACCAAAGATAGAATCGTTGAATTTAGGCTTAAAGATTTAACATCAAATGCTTTTACAGCTGGCAATAATAAAATGTAATCATTCATTATTTCTCCTCCTTCACTTGTTGGGTTTGAAAATGGAAAAAGTACATAATGTGTTATAATGAAAAAAAAAAGGAGAAAATAGTATGTCGATAAACAGTGCTGTAAAAAGTTTTTATTTTATTCTGTAAATTGATTAGACATTGTCATTTTGATACTTCGTTGGTTTCTATAATCATTCATTAAAAAAAAAAAGTAAATTCTTATGTAAAAAGAGTTATAATTGACTAACAATATAAATTATTTTCAACATTTTTTTTCTTAATTTTGATCTCAATGAAAAAGCAAAAAACTACAGTATGGTCATAGAGATCGATGTTTAATTAGCAAAATGAAGGAGAAATGTATGTTATATAACTTTTGAGGAATATCTTTTGATAATTAATATTATATATTTGTTTGGAAGGAGACGAAAATGGACACAGCTCAAAATCATTTTCAGAAAATCTGGAAGGAAAAGTCAACAAAACGTGTGCTTTACACGCAGACAAGATAATAATAATTGTGCCTTATTGCTGGAGATACCTTATGAAGATGACATTGTCTTAGAAGCAGATCACTAGAGGATGAGACAGATTCTCACCGAAAAATCTTTCAAATATTTTCCTTGCTTCATTTCACCATGGCATCTATTTCTTTAATCTTTCATCTAACTTTTAAAGTAAATAACCACAATTCTGTAAAACCTTATTCTTCTACCATTAGTTTATTTCCTTCTTTTTCAATCATCAAGTTTTCTCTTCTATAACTGCATCCAAATCTGCTAAAAAATAAGGGAGATAATCTGTTAAAAAATAACTGAGATAATAAATAAGTAATAATGTACAATTATTTATAATATTTTTTGTGGAGTTTTACCTATTTAATGACCTTATTACCAACTAGTTTATAGGGTTATCGACTTAAGTTTTTTTTGGCAAGTATGCATGTGTATATCCTTGGTTAGGGTATTAGTGGTAGATTCTTGGTAATATGAGATGTATTTGATATTTTTTTATGTAATTATTTTAGAGTTTAGAATTTAGATTAGTTGAATTCTAGAATCAAATATGATGGGATATGATAAAAGAAATAGGAGAAAATATAATAGAATGAAAAAATATAAATTTTAATTAATATTAATGCAAATTTTTTTTCTATGAATTGTTTCATAATTCTCAATGGTTGAAGCAATTAATATTATAGGGTTCTTTTTATTTACTTTATCAATATTATAATTTTTAATTTGAATATGTTAAAATTCTTACATAGATTAAAATTACATGAAAGAAACATATTATATCAATATAATCAATTTCTAAAACAAATTAAAATATACTTGTTCGATTTTTTATAATAACGAAAGCTTAAATTCATTCCTTACTTTATAAATGTAAAAAAATCTTCTTATACTGAGGTTTAGTAGCATATAAAATGGATTTTATCTTTAAGATGTTTTAATATGATTAAAATAAATTTTTAGATAAAAGGTTATAAAAGAGATTGTAGAAGTGAATGAAGACTATAAAACTATATTTGGTAAAACTTTTAAAGCATCGAAAGTAAGCGAATAAGTAAATCAATTAGAAAGCAAACAAATGATGGTGGAGAGGAAAGTTTGGAAAGCGAAACATTAAAGAGAAAAGCTAAGTAATAATAAGAAATTAAAAACGACAAGTAAGTGATTAGAAAATTAAAAAATGAAAGATAAATGACATGAAATATGAATGGTACCAATTACACTTTTTTTGCTTGAATCTATACTAGAGACGGGTTTACAAGAGCACTTGTCACTTTTTTAAAATGCCACGCACAATTTGTAATATTTGATGTTTTATGTCTTTGTATACCAACTTCATCGATCAATATTCGTATAACTTCGTTTTTGACATAATTTTGATTAATAACTTTTTTATTGAGATCTTTCCTTTTTTTTTTTGAACTTTTGATAAGGAAAAAACGTTACTTTGGGATTTTCTTATGTAAAAGACTTCTTTATGTGAAAGGCTTTTTAGATTTTTTATCCCTTTTCTTTCTAAATAATTTTTGAAAAGTACTTTGTCTATTTTCTTAATACGAGTAGAAAAAATACATTTGACACTAATTATGGAAGATATATTATATCGGTTCTAAAATCGATGTTGATGTAGGCGATGTAGAAAGTTCTAAACTTTCTACATCAGTTCCATAACTGATGTAGATGTGCATATATTACATTGATAATAAAATATTAATCCTGAGAACGTTCAAGAAGAGATACTACATTGGTTAGGAGTCACAACCGATATAGTATCACTCCTATTACATCGGTTGTTACTTACAACCGATGTACTCCTATTACATCGGTTGTTACTTACAACCGATGTAATATCTCTATTTTAAAAAAAAAATGATTTTTTTTTTGTTTCATAAATCTCTAATCCATACAAGAAAAAACCATAGAAATTTTTAAATTTTTTTGACTATTTGAAATATAAAAAAAATAGTTCAAAAATACTAAAAATATTAAAAATAAATAATAAACGATGAAATTTTGAATCTAAAATCCCTTATGGATACTGCCCACCAAATTTTTTACCCCGTTTCGAACAACTTTTATTTTTGGAGCGTCTCAATCCAAGCTTTCTATCAAAAGTTATAGCCGTTTAAAGTATTTTCACCTTAATTTTTGGGAACTCAAAATCTATGATAAATCTATACCATGTAAGAACTCTATCATCAAATATACACTAAATCAAGTTCCTGCTAAAAAAATTGGGTAAAAAACAATTTTCTAACTATTTTTAATGAATTTAAAAAAATACTAACATCTTGTAGAGAGAAGCAACAAGGGGTGTCGAACCAAACATTCAAGGTGGAGAAAGACTCACACATCAAGTGTGTAGGATCCCTACAATGTAAAAATAAGTTAACAAACCACCTATGTCAAAAATGCTAAAGAAAGTGGAAGAAGGCAATGAAGGAACCAAATCAACGTGAGTGAGAGTGAAAACAACGACAACGCAAGCACCATCAGAGAGACTCAACAGCGCGAGGGAAAGACAAATAATAAAAGTAATAAAAACATTAGGTTAATAAAGCCGCGTACGCACTCACTCAAAAATTGAATTCGTTTAACACGCTGAAGCAAATTACATTACTTGTAGCAAGAACTGATATAATAGATACTTTCTACATCGATTTTAGGTAATAACCAATATAGTATCTAGCACCTATTACATCGATTGAGGCTCGAAACCGATGTAATAGGTTTAATGCAAAACCAAATTTTGAATTTTTATTTTTTCAGGCTTTTCTATATCGGTTAGGAGTGTCAACCATTGTGGAATGGGGTATATTACATTGGTTTGTGAGTAACCGATGTAATATCTCTTCACACAATTTTAAAAATGTCACTGTGTTTTTGTTTATTTCGGTTACGTTTTATCTGACCCTGGTTATAGTATGTGTTTTTCTACTAGTGTAAGTTTCATAGTATCAACTTATTTAGCCTTCACTCATTACTTATAATGATACCGGTAACAATAATGATAATAATGATGAAAATTGTGAGTATAATTATGCATGTGTTATATGTGATGGTGATGACCATAACAACAATGATAATGTTGGTGGTGGAGGCGATGTCATTAAAAATGATGATATGACTGCTGGTGAAAATAATGATGACAATTATAAGGTTTAAGAATGAAACAAAAAATTATACTCACGAATAAAGTTGACAATGGATAAAAATATATATCATAGAATCTATCTTGTGATTGTTATATGAGAATCACAAGTATTATAACATCTATCTTCTAATTATAATGTCAACTATAAGGAGACGAATATAAATATTATAGCATCTATTGTGTGATTATTATATATAAATTATTTACCCTTTTAACCAACTTCTAAAATATTAATATTTTAATATTCTTTTCAAATTTTAATCCTTAATTATTTTTTTTGCTTATATTTTTTTAAAAAGTAAGTAACAAAACTAATAAGAAAAATAATTAAGTATTGACAAGTTAATTAAAGTTTTCTATTAATTTATATGTTCTAATTTGAATAATAGGATTAAAATCATATTTTGTTTATACACCAAAAGAATTGATTATAATAAGATATGATCATTAACCCGTCCTATCATATCTTAAGAATTGAATTCCTTAATAAAAGTCAATAATTTTTGTGAAAGAGTATAATTTTAAATAATAAAAACCATTGTTCTGGATAAAATATGCTTTTAATATAATCTATACAATATGTCTTTTTTAGTATAATAAAAAAAGAAAATTTTTAATATAATAACTTTAATTTAATTTGTTTTTTTCATTAAGAATTTTGTGAAATGTATACATGAAGTACTTGACCTAAATTCATATGATTTATTATATAAAAATAAATATTAATAACTACTACATATTTATTTTGTAAATTTTAAGTTAGTATGTTTTGTTGAAGGAAGTATTATCGCCACGGGTTAAAGAAAAAAAAGAAAGGAATGGTATGACGAAAGATAAAGAAACGAGTGCATGCATATTGATAATGTTAAGAACCATTGTGGGAGTTAATGACACGAGAAAAAGGAATACAAACACTATAATGTTGAGCAAAGATCAATGTGCTCAGAGACATTGAGGTGTCATCGTGTATCGTAGTTGGAAATGTAACGAGTTCTATGAACTCATCAGTTACCACACCTATGTTAGGATCAAAGAGGTGTTATTGTGTATGTAAGGAAGTGCTTTTGACCTCCTAAAGCTTAAGGAATTCAAGAAGATTGTTTGAAGGTTGTCTAAATTGCAAATTATGTTGTTTTGTTTTAAATATTTAAATTGACCTTTACCCTTTTTTTGTTATGTATTGTGTATTAGTTGTTTAATTTTGAATTTTAATTGATAATTTATGCTAAGGAATATGTATTGTGATTATTTTTATTTGGCAGATGTTGGTGATGGTGGATGTGAAGTTAATGATGAAATGCTTAAAGAACAAAAGAACAAGATTGTGAAGTTACATAAAAAGTTGAACAACAGAAGGAAAGGAAAATATATCATATTGCTTGGTTTGATATTTTTTTGTTATTATAATAGTTGTACTGGTGAGGTATATTGGAATAAGCAGTGTTAGAGGTAGGAGTGGGTAATAAAATTGAATTTGTATGTGGTTAAGTTCAATATGTAGTCTTTTGTGATAAAATGGATTTTATTGTAATGATTTTGGACTATATTTTGGTATGTATCCAATGTTATTGTAATAGCTAACATGATCAATTGCCAAGATAAATTTGTATCCAATGCTTTGTGCCAAATTAATAATGATTTTGAGTTTGAATGTGAGCGTTAATATGGTCAATTGAAAAGCTAACTTTGTAATTCACACTCATTTTGTGTGAGTTTAATTTGGAGAGTAAATATTAATTTATTTGTTTGCCAAATTAATAAGAAAAGACAATCAATCAATATTTACATGTGTAAAATATGCTTTTTAGTGCAACATGATTTGAAACATTCCTTGAATTGTTCATGAGAATAAACAATATTTAACAATAATTACATCTCCAAAACACATTGATAGAAACTACATAACCATAATGTATTTCACAATCATTACATCTCCAAAATGATGTTAGTGTCCTAAAATCAATATCTTTATAACTTTTTAACTTGAAATAAATTTGAATGTGTTGTTAAAATTTTTTTACACCAATGCCTTCTTCATTAATGTTGTTGGCGCATTGTTCTTTGGTTTTATTAGTTTACAAGTTTTGAGTCAAATTTACTAGGATAAGAATTAAACTGTTAAAAGAAGCATTGTTTAGGAAAATTACCAAATTTTTAACCAAATTAATTCCTTCTTGTGTAAAATTTGCCTTTAGATAGCAAAAAAAATATGTTTCAAACTAAATATGCATATAATAAAAAAGGATAATTATATAAGTAACACAAGTTTATTGTATTCTACCTTCCCCATTCTTATGGGAATTATGGTGTTAGCTTTGTCCTTCTTCCTTATAGTAATAGGTTAGGTTGGTGTAGTGGAGCCTCTTGCACATGATGACTGAGTTGTTGGAATTGAACTACCAAGTTGGGTTATTGAAACTGAGTTAGTAAGAATGACTTTAGTATTCTAATTGGGTTGAGGGAGCCACACTCACATGACTGTTGAGTCACTGGAAGTGAGGAAGCAAAATTAATTTTAGTAGTTTGACCAGCTTGAGTGGTTGGTTTCCTACCATCATAAGCTATTTCAACAGGGTTATCATTAAGAACCATTCCACTTTGCCTACACCTACTACATGTCACTGATAATCCTACCTTTGATAATATTACCTTATTATTCTTCGAAGTCATAATTTCATCAAGTTTTCTTCTCCCCAAATTTTTTGGCCTTCCAATATTTCATTTATAATTGGTGATACAAATCCTCATTACTTGTTTTGGGCCACAATGCTAGACCATTAGTGATAGTAATTCCAAATTCATAACAAGAAAGATAAAGATCTCTAGAGTAGTATCTATGCACATAATGTTCTAAAATTTCCTAATGTAATTGATAGCAGAAATAACATGTCTACAAGGTATTCCACATAAAGTCATAAGTAACATCAAGTGCGCAATTCAATATCAACCATAAAGTTTTGTATGAACAAAGTATTTGTGACCTTAAACAATGGTCTGTTACGCCAATTCATAAGCCAATTCATAAGTCAATTTCTACTTCTTTTCAATTTTCTTATTCAATCTTTTTGGTGTGTAAGGCATGATATTACCTTCATGTCTTCTACCTTGTTCCCTATGGAGCAGAACCTATTCATCAAATATATTATGATCCTCTTCACCTTACTAATAATTGGCTTATCTATTAGACCAATTAATAAGCCAATTTATACTTTTTTATTTTAACTTTCTTATTCAATCTTTATAGTGTATTAGTCATGATATTACCTTCATGTTTTTTTTTTTTTTTACCTTTTTTCCTATGAAGCATAATTTTTTCATCAAATATATTATGATCCACTCCACCATATTAATAATTTGAGATGTCTCTTGTTGCCAATAATGTATTGTTAAAGGACTTTGATATGTTGTTGATCAAGACATCACACCTGACATTGGATTTAAATGTGTATTTGCACTAGCCAATAGTAGAGTAATTCTACAACTAATGATTTGCAATAGGGTTAATTTGGTTTATTTGTCTAATTCCCCCTCTAAGCAAATGTAATTTCTTTTGTTGTTGCCATCATCAAATCTATAATCAACCGCCCCCCACCAAATCTTTTTTTTTTTAGTTGTTTTTTAAGTGACAGACAAAATTTGTGTTCAGTGTCATGATATGTTTGTTTCATTACATTGACAAGACATTTCAACAACAACAACAACAACCATGGGAACAATTGGCTCTAGAAGGGGGGGTTGAATGGAGCCTGAACTCAATTCGCTATAAATAAAAACTATTAACCAAGGCAAAAATATATAAGCACAGATAAAGCAGTTTTATACTGGTTCACCCTAATCTCTTGGGTTGCGTCCAATTCTCCCTTAAACAAACTGTTCAAGAGGTTCCACTATTTAGCAACTAGTTACAACGAGTACACAAACCTCTCCAGGTTACAACGAGTACACAAACCTCTCCAGGTTATCACGAGTACACAAACCTCTCCAGGTTATCACGTGTACACAAACCTCTCCAGGTTATCATGAGTACACAAACCTCTCTAGGTTATACCGGTCCCAATCTCCCCCTGAGATCAATACCACTCAAGAATGAGATAAACAGTCTCAAAAGAGAGAATAATGAAAGCTCACAAGGGTTTACTTCACAATGGTGAAGAATTATACAATGGTTTCACACAATCCAAAACTCTAAATGCTCTCAATAGCAGATTGACAATAAACACTCAGTAGTAGATACTCTAATTCTATTGTATGATGTATTTCTCTTTTTGCTTCTTGTACTTATTTATCTTCAACTTGAACTTGCCCCCTCTATATGTAGTTTTTTAGAAACTAACTGTTAGGATGCTTGAACAGAGCAATCTTGACTTTCTGATGTGTGGAGCTCAAACTGAAAATATTTCTCTAATTTTCATACTGCATTAAACTTGATTAATTCTGTATCAGAAATAATTTAAAATAACATAGAGAAATTTTATCTGGGATACTCATCAATAATTTGAATAATTTCCATTATGAACATATTTGAACATTAAAGCACCTCATGATATAAAATCAATTAATCACATCTAAATATTCCATAATAATTTGAATATTTTCCATTATGAACAAATTTGAACGTTAAAGCACAATATGATATAAAATCAATTAATCACATTTAAATACTCCATAATAATTTGAATAATTTCTATTATGAACAAATTTGAACGTTAAAGCATATAATGTTATAAAATCAATTTAAATCAAATCAATAACATAAAAGTAAATAGTAAGAATACTTATCTCTTTATGTACCACGTGTCTCTACTCTTTAATAACAAAGTTAACTGAACAAAGTATATAAATCATCAAATATAAATGTATATGAGTTTTGTTATCATCAAAACTTTACCAGCTAATTTGATCATCTAAAGGGAATTTGGACTGTCTAATGTTCAACAAAAACCATACAATATGAAAATAAGGGAGAAAACTCAATTTTAAGTGATAATAACCCATTTATTCCTTTTGTTGGTTTGGTGTAAAAAGGGATAAAAGGAGAAAGGCTAACCTTTTGTTGGTTTGGTGTACTAACCCATCTATTTCTTACAAAACATCTAAAATCATCGAACAAAAGGATATAGACCATGACCAAGTATCCTTTGTTTATTTATCCACTACTACAAAGACAATTGACAAACTCTGATCATTTTCATATCTGTCATCTGGTATTTGGCCTCTATATTTGTCTTTAAATGACAACCATGAATTTCTACAAAGGACATGTTTGTTGAAATGCTTGTTTGCATCTATCTAAGCCTACATAAAATCTTCCGAATATAGGGGGTAAATTTAATGTAGGTCTATCAACAAATAATTTACAAGTGTTTCTAATATATGATATTTTCAACTCAACTCAATATGACCATAGTAAAGAATATTTTTTATATGCATTACCTTCAATGATTTAAAGTTCCATTTATTCTAGCTTTGTATGCAAGTTTAAATGCAATTTCACTAAAGAACCTTTGTCTAATATATACAACAATTTTGTTTGTTGTAATTTTTCTAATTGCTTTAATAATATCTAGTATTTCCCTTGCCACCCACTTAGATTTTAATTTTTTGTTTAAAAAAACTCTATTGCACTTACGCTTTTCCATACGTGAAAATTTTAAAAAGTTTAACTTTTCCAAACTCAACTAACATGTATTCTAAATCCACAACCTTGACTACATACTGCATTTGTCCTTTCTGATTCATTTATCTCAAACCTAATTTCTTTACAATTTAAAATAGAATATTCCCTAACAACATCCTTAAACTTTGCCAATAAGCTGAATTGTATTCCTAACTCGAACTCAAATCTTCCTCACATCTTTTGACACCATCATCACCCTCTCCATTAACATCACCTTGCTTTGCAATATCTTTCTCATAGTTTCCTTCTTGTACTGATGACTAGCTTATACTCAAAAGTTGATCAAATGGAGGTGAAGACTGTATTCCTTCATAGTGACTTGCATGGAGAAATATACATTACACAATCTAAAGGTTTTAGGAAAAACTCCCTTTTGTGTAAATTGAAGAAAAGTTCGTATGGTCTTAGGTAAACACCTCAACAATGGTATAATAAATTCGACTCTTTCATAATGAGCTAAGGTTATAGAAGAACATTTGAAGATCAATGTGTCTATTTCCAAAAGTTCTTATAATGAGACTTTGTTGCACTTTTATTGTATTTAAATGATGTGTTAATAGTTAGGAAAGATGTATCAAAGATAAATAATTTGAAAGAGGAACATTTCAAGTCTTTTGATAAGAAAGACTTAGGACTACCTAAATAGATTCTTGACATGCAAATTTACAGGAATAGGAAAATACAAAACTTGTTGCTATCTTAAGAGAGGTATGTTGAATGGATAATCCAAAAGCTCAATATGGAGAATGATAAGTCAACAAGCAAACCATTGGCTGATCATCTTATTTTTCAATGTTGGAAGCTTGATGTATGTGATGGTGTGCATGAGGCCAGATATAACTCGTGTTGTTGGAGTAATAAACAAATACCTAGCAAATATTGGAAAAGATCATTGTAAAATAGTTAAATAGATTCTTAATTATCATAAGGGCACATCTTAGTAGATCGACTAACAAAGAGTGCTCACTTCTTGCCTATGAATCTAAAGATATCCATGGCTAAGTTGGCTCAGATATATGTTAAGGAGATCTTGAGATTGCATGGAATGCCTTCTAGTATAGTGTCTGATCGGGATCTCAGGTTCACATCCCGATTTTGGCAGACTCTACAAGAAGCATTGGGAACCAAGTTGAGAATGAGTTTTGCATATCATCCCCAAACCGATAGGCAGTCAAAAGAGAACGATCCAATCCTTGGAAGACTTGTTGAGAATGTGTGTTTTGGATCATCTTGGTATTTGGGATGAGATTTTATCGCTGGTGGAGTTCAGTTACAACAACAATTATGCTAGCATTGGAATGACTCCCTATGAAGCTTTGTATGGAAGGAAGTGTCAAACTCCTCTATGTTGGTACCAGGATGGAGAGGCAGTGTTGGTTGGGCCAGAGTTACTCCAACAGACTACTGAGAAGGTAAAGCAGATCCAAGAGAGGATGAGGCTTCTCAGAGTAGGCAGAAGTCTTATGCTGATAAACGAAGGAAGTTCTTGAAGTTTGCAGTGGGAGAGCATGTCTTCTTGAGAGTTTCGCCTACTAAGGGTGTAGGAAGAGCTATTAAGTCAAGAAAGTTAACTCCTAAGTTTGTTGGGCCATATCAGATCCTTAAAAGAGTAGGACCTGTGACTTATGAGGTTGCTCTGCCTCCATAATTAGCCAATCTACATAATGTATTTCATGTGTCGCAACTGAAGAAGTATATGCCTGACACCAGCCATATCCTAGTAGTGGATGAAGTGCAAGTCAAGGAGATTTTGAGCTTTAAAGCCTAACTAATCAGAACCGTAGACCAACAAACTAAACAACTAAGAGGCAAGGCCATTAGGATGATGAAAGTGTTGTGGGATGCTAGAGTTGGTGATTCTACCTGGGAGTTATAGGAGACCATTAGAGAAAACTGCCCTCACCTTTTTCCCAGTAAGTCAATTTTCGAGGATAAAAATTTTTCTTGTTGGGGAGAATGTAACAACCTAGAAAATCTGTCATTTGAGTACAAGTGGTAAAAGTGGAATGAGCACCTGATTATTATATTATTAAACTAAAAACATGTATTTATAGAAAAAGTAAGTAGTCAAGTCTCATTTCCACTTGAGCCGCCATCTCTCTAAAACCCCTGACTTCCCTTTCCTGTGACTTCTCTCTAAGCCTCCACTTCCGTCTCTCATCAGTTTCTCGAGCAGAGCTCATCGTTGCACTCATGGCGGAGAACAGAGCAAGTCTACCCAATCAGAATCTCCATTTCTGCCCTCTTCCCTTAGAGCCAATTTTAGGTTTTTGTTTCCCTCTGCCTTATGAGCTTTTATGTGGCCTCTAAGTTATCAGATAGTGCCTCTGTGAGCTCAGTTCCCTAGTATTTTAGTCTGATTGTTGATCAGAGGTCATTTGATGCAGATTCGAGTTCCTGAGGACCTTAGGCTGTTGGGACTATTAGAGATAATTTCCACTGCGATTCAAGTAAGAGAAGCTGACTTGCATGTTGCCTGATTCCAGTTTCTTTGTGAGTTAGGGTTTTATCAAATTGTCTTTGAAAATGCATTTGTGATGGTTTCTCTGCAGGCATGAAGCTTGAGTTTTGATTGTTTATTCATTCTTGTATGCGGGATGAGTATGTGGAAATTGATGAAATGCAAGTTGAATTTCTGCATAAGTTAGTCATCTAAGGCATGTGTAGTAGCTCTGTGATAGTAAAAACTGCATGAATTGTCTGATAAGTTGTTGTATTTTGCATAATTCGCCCAAGTGACAGCATCTCGCCCAGGCAAGAATGGTTTCGAGGAGCAAGTATGCTCTCTGAACTATTTTCGCCTAGGCGAGAAGTGCCTTGCCTAGGTGAGAAAGTAGTTTCGCCTAAGTAAGGAGACTGTCGCCCAGGTGAGGAGACAGTCGCCCAGGCGAGAAAGCCCTTGGAGAAAGTGTGCTCTCTAGAGTGCTTTTGCCCAGACAAGAAATCTTTCACCCAGGCGAGGAGGTATTCTCACCCAGGCGAGAGTAATTTCGCTCAAGCGAAAATGGTCCTGGAGCAGGAGTGCTCTCTGGACTATTTTCACTCAAGTGATAAATTTTTTGCTCGGGTAAAATTAATCTCGCCCAAGCTAAAAAAAAATTGGCTTTTTGTTTCGATTGTTTAATTATTTTGGAATGCAATGTATGGATTCAATATAATAGATTAATTGTTAGTTTAAATTTAATAGTATGGCTTAATAATGTCAAGTTAAGGCTATCGCGAAGTAAACACAGAATTTGTCTCAGCCTTGACTATGGGATCATATTTACTTTTTAGAGATTAAGATTGAAAAGTGAATGAATGATACATGAGAAGAGATTTATATTATGTTATGAAACTAATAAAGTGTCTATGAGTTGGTCAGGGTCTAGACATAGTATTTTCAGGAAAGGAAATACCCGTGTCTAGATCATATAAGATGTGCATTGACTAAGAATCTAGTTAACGATTGATATCTTGACTCTACTAGTAATAGGAATCAAATAGATGATTATTACTAGGTGGTAAGAGTCGAAAGAGGTCTGAACTGGGTGACTGCAGCTTGAGATATAGCTGGTCATAAAAGTCTTAGGGGGACTAACCTTGTCATACATGATTGAAGATTCATTTATGTAGAAATTGTGTGAAATCATAGTTTGGAGATGTATGATAGGTGTATATCTCGGGGTCTATTCAATGCACGAGTCTTCCGGAAGTAGAGTCAAGTCTATATTGTGTCAGCTTCTTATAATGTGATGATACATGAAATTGAATGTTTTTGATTTGTTAAAATCTGGTTAGCTTACCCTTTGTTTTTGTTGTATTGTGTTTGATTTCGGTTTGCAATGATTGTGTCTTGACATTGGAACAGATAGTGCTGCAGATGAATCTTTAGAGGATCATCTACGTTGAGGGATATTGTTAGGAATAGTGTTATATTTTTGAAAAACTTGTATATAATATTATAAGCATGTTTTAAATTTACAGTTTATCATGATTATGTATTTTGATGCCTATTATCTGTGGATTACTGTAAATTATGCATGATCATGTTATTTAACTGCATTAGTAATAGTTTACTTTGATGAGGTGTTACAACAAAAGTGTGTTGCCTTATCCACAATAGAAGCAAAGTATATAATAGTAACTGAAGTTGGGAAAGAAATATTATAGTTAAAATGTGTTCTCTAATAAAATAATATATTGTGATAATTAAAGTGCTCTACACTAGAATAAGAATTTAATGTACCATTCTCACCCAAGAACCCAAGAACACATTGATGTTTGTTCTTATTGAATATGCCAAAACCCAAGAACACATTGATGTTTGTTCTTATTGAATATGCCATATGCTAGACTAACAAATGTTGAGTTTGGTAAAGATCCACATTGAAAAAAATGTACTAGACATGCTTTACCAGGTGCTCACTTCGGAAAAAACTTAAAGTGTGTAATGATACTATTGAAATTGATATAAGATGATGAATTTCAAGATGTAACTTGAAGGGAAATAATTGTTATAGTTGAGTTTGTCCAGCTAATTGTAAACTTATTCTTTCTTTATTAATTTGGAAAGTCAATCCTTTAGTTTTGAAAAAAAAATTAGAAGGTAAAAAAATTTTCATTACTAAAATAAAATTAATAGTTATAATAAATTATATGATATAAATTAGTTTATTTATAATTTAGAAAATATTAAAAGTTATGTATTAAAGATAGTGTGATTAAATTAGATATCTTATAACCATCATCACTTATAATTTATAATGGAATTGATTATGCCATTTCTCCAACTCTTTACATAATTTAGATTTGCAGTTATATTACCTTCCCTTATCTTGAAGCTTTCTGATATTGAATTTCGTTTGAACTTGCTTGAGAGAGTTAGAAATTCATCAGTGGAACACAACACTGTGAATTTACACTTCCATGTCGCGTCCCCTTATGTGTATGTCCATGCTTGGGTCAGATTTGGGTAATGAAATCAATTGATGGAATGGAACTTTCTCAATTCCAATGAAGTACATCACTTCCTTGCTTTGCCTTAGATTCTTCCAATACCCATCTATGCCATCGTGAACCACAACTTCATGTTAACGTTCATCGTTTCTTGTCATATACAATCATTAAAGTTGTGGCCCAATTCATCAGTGCTATCATTTCAACTGTAAGTACTACTTTCAAGTGCTCATTAATGTTTCTTCTAGCCATATATAGCATGCCTAAATTCATTATTCAATATCAAATATCTATATCTTACTCAAAACTTGTATTCAACATGTAATGGTATCATGTATCATTTAACTAAATGATTTTAGAACAATATTATGTTGAATATGCAAGAAGTAAAGTTAAAAAAAAAAAAGGAATATTTACTTTGTGTAAGAGGCAACAATGAACAACTTTCAACTTAGACAAATATATATATATATATATATATATAGAAAAAATCTTCCTCGGAGAAGACAAGATTGAAAACTTTAGTCTATGTATCCTACCCATATTTTCTAAAATTTGTATTCTTTTCTATTGAATCAAACCATAAAAAATGGATCAGTTGGAAGATAATAAATCTAACTATCAGTTTAATTTTAATGAAAAAAAATAATACTAAAAACGCTTGAAGAACTTTATTTGAATTTTGTTCCAAAGGAAAGTTTGACCTAGCTAGCCATCTTTATACCTAAACATCATTATCTTTGGAGGTTCTGAAGATTCTCTAGCTGTGAAGATTTTTGTTTTGGCTTACGTGGCTCACTCTCTCCCTATTTATAGAGGGACCTCCCCACTTGAAACAGTTATCATACTATTCACAACGAAGCTATCAATAAAGCTATACTTGTCAACTCCTCAAACTTCATATTTTAATTCACTCTATACCCTATCCTACTTCAATCAATTCCCTTGAATTGGTTAGTTACAAATCACAAATTCTTTTAACTATTGTGTTAACTTTAACTGCTTAACCTTGTTCTAGTTAATTCCTATAAAGTGGGTTTAAGTGATGACACTTTGGAAAACAACAACTTTTTGAGTTTAAGATGGAACTAATTCAATATTTCAGACTTAATTATTAAATGGGTATTTTAATTGTATCAATAATGTAGGTAGGATTTCTAATACTCTATAGTAATAAAGATTGAACAATGTGAGCTAGTAATTTAGTAATGATGCAATAACCAATTTCGATGACTAAATACGTAAATAACATGATAATGATTCAATACAAAGTAACTTAATATCCTCAATAACAGTCATTATCATATAGCTATCTCAATTTTACAAAAATCGCTTTTTAAGTATATTCCTATTGGATATATGAAATCCAACTATCCTTACAACACATTTACTACAATCGAGAGTTTTAATAGTGTCAGATCATTGATTCCCTCTCTCTCTATATATAGGGTGAACTGTCTTCAAGAATAGTAGAAAATTTTGTGGTTGGATATTCTTTTTGCCTACCATTTCTTGGAAAAGATAGTATATAAGAGATATTATTGATTTGGAACACCATTCCTCTCTCTTTTCAGAAAGTCGTTTTTTCTAAAGCTTCATTATCCATCACAAATTGTCATTTTGAGATGTACAACTCACCTATCGCCTAGTTAGAGTAATCAACATAGACACCTCACTTTCCAAGAAGAAAAATAAGTATTAGATTGTGTAGCTCACTTTATGAGCATATTTTTTATGGCATCTAGATCATATGCTTGCAAGATGTTCGAATTATGTTCCTTTCTCTCTTTCTTTAGACATCTTCGCCTTGTATTGCAGTTGCTTGAAGTGGCCCATAGTTTGGTCTATTTGCACTATAACATATCATCCAGAAGAAAATGAAACTCAAAAAGAATGGCAGTGATGACTGATACCAACAAGGTTGATGTTATATCTCTTTAGCCTTGTCGTGATCACTGTCTGTATGGACAATGTCGATGATCCCCCATCAAATGTATCAATCAAACTTCACAAAAAGTTAATGATGCAGCTTAGCTAATCATATGTATTTTATGTTGCTTTAATTATTTCCAATCCTTTAGACTATATATACCATAAGAGCATACTTAAACATTATTTAGTCACTTAAATTAACGAGTTTTAATTTTTCGTCATAATAAAAAAAAATTATTTGTCTTTTTCATCTTAAAAAATTTGAAATTATATTCTTTTTATCTTTATAAAATTCTAAACTTTTGGTTTTATTTCCTGTATGATAATTTTCTTTCTTCCTCTTAGAATTATTGCAATTTAAAGGTCTTTACAATAACAACAACTCTAAATATATTCACTGATTTAAATAATTTAACTCTTTTAATAAGTACATTATATTTATTTATTATGAGTACGTTGACATAATTTATTTGAAAATAATTAATGAAAAGGTAATACTTCATTCAAATTAAGAATATTATTTATCAATTTAAAACTTCCATTAATCAATTTGAAATTTCTTTAAAATTTATCTATGCAGTCATTTTCGGCATGAGTATAAGGAAAGAATTGCAATTTAGAACGGAAAAAAATTGATATAATTATTTTTTAATTCTATTATTCATTTATTTATTTTATGTTACCAAACGAACAATCAATTTTTTCAATTTTTAAAAACACATCAAACTTTCTATCTAAGTAGAAGTAAAATTACTAAAAAAATATAAATAATTTTAATTTATGTATGTTATACTTTATTGTAAAATATGTCCTGACCAAGTTCAAAAGGGGGTGAATTGAACACTTAAAAATTTTTTGCAAATGATTCTGTTTAATGTGAAGAATGAATTATTTTTATTGAAAACTATTCAAAATGATATGTAAAGCAAACAACAAAGGTTCAAAAACAGTTCCAATACAATATCAATCAATCAAACACAATAAACTGAAAACAGAAAGCAATTCTTGAAAATACAGTGTACAGTAAAAACAGTTCTTAAAGATTATTTCAAGAAATCAAAGAATTTGATTTAAAATCAATTTTGTAACAAATTATATATCAAGCAACCTTTTATTAATCAACACAAACTAATTTTAATATATGAAAACTGTTTTCAGTTAACAATTGGAGCAAGTCAAGTTTTTTGGAAAAATTAACTTATGAACAGTAATCTTAGTGTATTAGAAAAATAGTTCAGGTTCAGGAAAGATTCAATTAAACTGTATTCAAATAAGATATATGTTTTTAAAAAATTATTTAGAATGTTATTCGAAGGTTAATCAAACCGGTTTTAAAGGAATCTGAAAAATAAGGAAAAACAACAAGATATATCAAGAACAGTCAAGAGAGAGCAAGAGAGAACAAGACACGACAAATTATCCTAGTTCACCCTTCCACGAGGCTACATCCAGCCCCTTACACCACTGTAAGGATTTCCACTATGAAAAATATCTAACATATCAGTTTACAACACAACCTTGCAACTCGCAAGAATACACTGCACCTTGCAGAAAACAATCTGCTGAAACCTACAGTAGATCAAGAACTATACAGTATCCATTGTATAACCTATAAAACACCTAACTGAACCCTTCAATAGGCTTACAATAGTACAGTACCCCCTGTACACATAGAATTACCAAACCAGGTAATTCAATACAGAATAGAGTTCAGTACAAAGAAAGATTTCAGATAACCACAATGGCACAAGCACTTCTATACCAAAAAAAAAAAAAAAAAATTTGCCAAAGTAATAAGAGCGAGAGTATATAGAAGGCTTATTCAGAATGATCAGATCAGTAGTATAGCAGAAGCAGTCAGTTCAAAGCTCCAACAGAATTCAGAAAACAATTCTTGAAGAGCTTTTTGAATGATCTTGATGACAAAAACTATTAAGGAGCTTTTTCTCTCTCTTGAAAAATCTTAGAGCACTTGATTGGAAATGATTCAAAATGATTTCGTTATGTTCCAAAATTTCGCGCCAACTATTTATAGACAACTGTAATTTAAAATTCAGCCGATTGTTTTGTCAAATAGTCGAATGTTTTTCTCCAGTTAGTTAAAACAATTGTTCAAAACTCATAATCTGATTTCAGTAATTTCTCAAAACATTAATTAAATCGGATTTGAAAACATGGAGCTTATCCTTAATTTAAAATGCTTATAATGCTGAATTGAATCAAATCTTCAATAAGTTCTAGACCAATTCTTCAAATCTTCAATTAATCTTCATGTAATTAGTGTGAGATCACCAAGTATGGAATCTTCTCAATTGATTGGCTTCATCAAATCTTCATAGCAACTCACTGGTGCTAACAATAATTAACCAATAGAGATAAATTATAAAATTAATAATATTAATTTTAATATACTTGTTCCATTTTAAAAAATTAAATTGATTGAAGTTTAAAAGAATCAAATTTTGTTGAAATTTGATTGAAATTAAAGCATCTTTCCAATAAGAGAAATTAAATCAAGCTTCATTTTTACCCATTATATTTAAATCAAGAGACATTTTAATTGAATTTATTGTTCAATCTTAATTATTTATTTTATTATTACTCTTATTTGTTATTATCGTTATTTTGAAATGTGTTTGTATAGTGTTTGTAAATATTTGTCTTGCATCTTTTTATATGTTTTTCACCATACCAAATTAAGCATACAAATTCATAAATGAATTTTTCTTTGTAAAAATTATCTTTGGAAATTGAGTCTACTAGTTTTAAAGGTTGACATTCTTTATTAACAAATGTGTATTGTGTTTTTCACATGTTGGCTTTCTACTCTTTTAGTAGTGTGTTCTTTTAATGCAAGTCTGAGAATTTTGTCTCGTCTTCATTTGCTTGTGTTTGGTATTTCATTAGACTTGGATCTCATGTTTCATTAGACTTGTGTCTAGACTTTATTTTGTTTTTTCTAAATTTGGTACTTACTAAATTTCATATTTTATCTCTTTTTATAAATAATTTGTTTCTTATTATCAATAATTGGTTACTTGAGTTTTTAATCAAATTATACTATAAAATTCATTAATTTTGTCAAATAAATGAACAAGAAGCATTAGATAAAAAAGAGCAATATTTGAGTCCATGAAGGAAGAGATAAACAATAAACTTTAATGCAGATGAAGTACGCCCAATGCCAGCTGGGCTATTCGAGTAGTGGATTTGAATTGCGGCCGACACCACTACAACTAAGTTGGGAACGAATGTCGCTGAAGACTGATCTATTTAAAGGACTATTTTTATTAGAGTTAGGCATTTCACTGCATCTAGGAGTCATAAAAATGTAGCCTTGAGATGATAACTAGGGTTTGGAGGGTTTTCTTTTATTCTCTTTGTATATCTATCTTCCTTCATTGTTCATCTCTCATCTTGTTGGGATTAAATGTAACTGGTTAAACTCTCATGTAATTGATTTTAGGTTTATACACACACACACACACACACACACACACACACACACACAGACACACACACACACACATATATATATATATATATATATATATATCTTCCTTTCAATGTTAGTATTTTGTTTTCGTGTTCATTGTCTGACGAGTTGATTCATGGCTTGATAATTGATTCTTAGGGTATTGGGAAAAATCATTTGTAATATGGATTTGAATCAAAATACCAAATGAAAGCTTATGTCTAGGAATAGAACATTTGTTGTCTTAAAACAAAGGTCTTTTTTATATAGTTGATCAATGAATTGATGGTTAATAGGAAAACTTATATTCATTCACCTAAGAAATTAGGATTTGGTTATTATTGTGGGTTGACATTAACATTAGTTGAAAATAGGTAGTTGTTTTTATGCATGAGAGGGAGGTTTAATAAAATTTAACCCTAGCAATTGCATTCCATATCATTTTCATTCTTTTTCGCATTACAAGTGCTCGTTAAAAATACAATAAATATTTTATTTTTTTGCATAATTTTATTTTGTTATTTATTAATTCAAATATTGGGAATAATTTGTAGTCTAAATTTGTTATCAATTGTATTTATTGTCGTGTATTCCGCAAGTCCCTTGGGAGAGAACGATATATTTATGACTTGCTACATGAGTAATTGGTGCATTGCCATTAAAAGCAAAAAATGCTAACAAGTTTTTGGCACCGTTGCCAGGGACTTGTGTTCCAATACAAGACAATTTTTCATTTATGACTCTTTTAGACTTCATATTTGTTATTTTTTTATTATTATTATTTTTTCTTTTCATTTCTTTATAACTCTTATGTAATGTCTTCTTCAAATATGCACTTATTGAGTTTTATGTTATAATGCTTTATGGTAGAGGAATCTTTGTAATGATCTTAACACTGTTCTTACTTGGTTGAGTTTTATTGGTAATGTTGTATTGTAAACCTTCCTTGCTAATACATGATCTTAGGGTTTGAATGATATAGGGAGATACGTTAAACTTTTGAAATTAAACTCAATCAATCAGAGATATGCAACTATTGGGAACGAAATGCAACCTTTGGCTTGTTACTCAAGTAAGATGATCTCAATGCAGGGAGAGACTCTAATAAATTCCAAGAATGGATTTATTGTTTTTCAATCCTTAGGTAACCTTGATTAAGGAATCAACTAGGTTGAGAAAATTAGTTAAAACTTTGATTGTTTTTTCAAATTTTATTTTGTTATTCTTACTTTTTGTTTTTTATATATAAAAAATTACTAACTTGTTGTTATAGTCTTTACATTTGTGTAGTACCATCCAATAGGATTACATTATTTGTCAGGCTCGGGACATCAAACAAGTGCTTCCAGGGAGGTAACCTGGAGATCTAGTTAGAATAAAAAATTGTTTCACCTTCCAAATGATGCCTGACTCAAGCTAAATGGAGCTCAGTGTAATCTTTTCAATGTTCGCGCGTGCAATGGGAGTGGCGTCCAATGCCATATCAAAAATTTTCAATTTTGGGTGCAAACTTGAACTGGCACCCGGACCCAACAAGTAAAAAGAACCGAAATTTTGAGCCTGAGTCCAACCCCATTTGCAAGAGGGGGTGAGTCTGTTAAGGATGCGGATGCTGAAGATGTGAAAGAAGAAGACCACAGTCAATAATGATTAGGATCTACTAGAGAATAAACCCTAGTATGATTTTATTTTGTCTTTTAACTTTTAATTTTTTATTTTATATTTTTTCAGCTTTTATTCTTTTTAAAATTTCAATTTGAGAATAAATTGTGTAACTTGGCTGATGTGACATATATGATGCATTTGGTTGTATAACTTGGAGTGAGTTTTGCATGTTACTGATGAAAATTTATTTTGTTACTCTTTATTAACAACTGTGAATTAAATGTTATTCTGTTGAGTTTAAGTTTGTGGTTGTTCTTGTGTTTTTGTGGTTGGAAGTGCATTCATATTTTTATTTTTTATTAATAATTGTGACATATTATATGACAACTTTTGGTACCAATAGTACCCAAGTGAGACATTGAGCTTTAGAGTTTAATTCCTTTGTTAGACTTCCTGTAGTCTTTTAGTCTTAAAGACGTATATACTTTGTTGCTAACTAAATAGATTTGTTAAACATACCAAAACATGGTATTATTTATTATAATCAAAATCAAGTATCTTTGGCAAGACTCATATTTAAACTTATATATAATTATATGAAATTTTATTTATGCCTTACGAATCTTTCATTTTTATTATGATAATATCAATTTTGTGCAAGTGAAAGAAACATGTTTTTTGTTGTCTAACTAGTCATTTATGTTAGTCTGTTTTTTTAAAAGATATCAAAGTGAAACTGATTATAAGAATTTATAGAGTGATTAGATGATTTATTGAATAGAACTTACATAATGATATGTTAAGCAATATGTTTGTTTTAAGATTAAGAAATTAAAAAACATTCATGATAAGGTGTGTTCGTCTATTCTAATTATGTGAAACATATATTAGAGATAAGAAGATTGTATAAAACTAGTATTAGAATTTAAGTATTGGAGCATTTCATACATGAATAGTAGTTATAAACGTTTAGAGAGTTGGTTGCATTTATCAAATATTCATAAACAAAATGAAAGAAAAGAAAAACATCTTTGTTATGACTACTTCTAATATATATTTTTATTAGACCATATACGGGTAAAACAATTATCAAAATGTATATGTTATGATTAGATTTGAGTTTTTAGAATATATACACACACATATATATATATATATATATATATATATATATATATATAT
>Ga0209489_104642_pt1 | contig 25069 bp, 6 predicted proteins | sample SiratrowhiteBW_FD_187527 | JGI IMG/M metagenome (GOLD analysis project Ga0209489, IMG submission 187527) | Root nodule microbial communities of legume samples collected from California, USA - Siratro white BW (SPAdes) (version 2) | ecosystem: Host-associated > Plants > Roots > Nodule | place: USA...
TATATATATATATATATATATATCACTCAAACTTGGAAGAAAATACTAAGACACGATTTTAAGCATGCAACACTAATAGGATTGAGTGTCTAGCAGTAAGCTCAAATTCACAAAAATAAGAATGTTCCGATGAATAAGTAGGTACACCAGACAAAATAGTATTAAAAATACAATCATTAATGAAAAAATGGGAGTACCATAAAAAATGAGAGTCTAATCTTAAATAGTTTGAGAGGAGACAGAAAAACATGTAGAGGCATCAATTGAGGTAAATTTCATAAAAAATTATCAAATAATTAAAGGTAAAGAAAAAAATAAAAGCCAGAGTAAATAATTATTTAGACGTTACTTTGAACAAATATACATGGTGGAAACAGATCCATGTAGAGAACCTTGCACATTGAAAAAGCTTATTTGTTATTATTATTTCGAAGTTTCATTGCTCTTGTGTGTGGGTACGACAAATATGATTAATGCAGAAGTTTCTGCTAGCATGCTTAACCACTAAGTTATCAATTTGCTTAGATAGTGGGAAGCTACGATCGTCAAAAAGTTAATTTACAAGTTTCTTACATCATTCGGGTGTAAGCAAAAGAAGTCTCTGTTTCTCTTTCCAGAGTCAAACGAAGAAACACCATTGTTTCTGAGTAGAAATTAGAAAAAATTTTACACAGATTCTTCAGGTCCAGTATTAGACTAAAAAATGAAAAAGTACTTCATTGTTTCCGATACACCAAGGACACCTTAGCTGTGTGGCTTTTAGAACAACATTTGTTCAAACCGGCTCAAGTAAGTATCTCAAACGAAATTCCCTCTAATTTTGGTGGACCATGGTGGATGTTGATATGTCTAATTGCTTCCCCTACTTTGTGATAACTAGTGGATACTACTAATAACACCATTGTTCTGTCAAAAAGAGAAATATACCCCACATTTCTAAACATTTTGTAAATATTTATTATATGAGAAACAGTCAAAGCAGAATGAACAAATCATAAAAAGTGGAAACTTTACTCGTTTTATTAGAGAAGCACGTTGACTAAATCCAAACAACTTGTGAAAACAGTTAAATTTATCATACAGAAGGACCTAGGATTTCCCTCCAAACAATGACTAGAATCTCTACCACTTTCTACTAGTCTGTGCATGTACATAAAGATTGCAAACAAGCCAAAGCAATCTTCAATGAAGGATTTGAAGATATGACTTGTGTAGCTTGTTTCTAAATGTGTAAAATCAGATAGTGAGTTCTTCTAAGTATGTACCAAGTCCCTCTCGAATTTACTTACTAATATACACCTAACAACTACAATCTATTCACAAAACCATCCGTAGGAAGAGAACCTCTCTAGTTCTCTCATCAGTTGCTACTTTTCCTTGGCCGACTCACTTTCTTCTTTAGCAAACAAAGCCATTGAGATGCTACTCAGATTCTTACCAACAAGCTTTGACTTTGGTTTCCTCAATGGAGCATTAGGAGCTTCAATTTCCTCAAATCCACTACCGAATGGTACAGGAATAGCAAAAGTTCTCTTCTTAGGAGTGCTATACTCAAAATTTGTCTTCCTAGCAATCTCAGTCTGCAAAAGCAAAACCCAACCCTCCACAAATTAGAACAAAAGATAGAATTTGAAACACAAATGAATCACATTGAATAATATTACTCCGAAACTTACTGCTTCTCTAACAGTTTTTGAGACACGAACAAGTTGGTCCAAATCCTCATGATCCACACCACACAACACCTTCACCTACAATTAATCCAGAAAAGAACAGAAAAACCCAACTTTCAGAACACCCATTGCAGAATCAGACATCAAAATTCAGGAAGAAAAAAAAAAAAAAAACTGAAATCGACAATACTCACCAGAATCTCAAGAGGAAGGGCCTCAAGGGGAGACCTGTCAGAATCTAAAGTGATTTTCTCGCTGCGCGTTCTCTTCAACGGAGACAAAACTTCCCCATTATGTAATAGCACGACCCTCTTCCTTCCAAGGGCAGTTGTGTAGCTAAAACCCTCAAACCCTAAAGCCATTTTCAAATTCACCAAAACTTAACCGAACAACCTTTCCTTCTAATCTGTAAAACCCAAACAAACAAACAAACAATTACTTTTTTTGGGAAAGCTCAGGCATATAGTTCAAATTAAAAAATAAAATAAAAAATCTTGTGAGAAACTGAAGAGGATAGCAGAACTGAATACTAATAAATGCAGATAACTTACCAAGTGTGACAAGAGAGTTTCTATTTGCTGTTGTGAAGGCAAACAAGTAAACCAGAGACTTAAATTGAACTTGGAGATCAAACTCAACAACCCAGCTGTTTAAGAATTTGGGAACAAATGGGGGATTAATGAACTGCTTTATATATAAAGCTAAAAAGTAAGATTTTTTTTATTATCAACTATTAAATATCTAACGGTGAATACCGCGTGGGAAAATTACGGGAAACTTCGAGGGAAGTATCGGGTTTACTTTTATCTCTCTCTACAACATGGCGGTTAAAAAAATATAAAAAATAAAGAGAGGGAGAGGCAAAACTAGCCGTTGGAAAGAGACACGTGGCAACGTGACAGAATATGGGGAGATAAGTGGGAGAGAAGTGGGCGGTGAGGTGATGCTTGGTGGGCTTGGTCGGTACTTTCTGGAAGAAGTTCCGTGTACGTAAGTAAACGTGTGGTATGGTAGACCGTCACTGCAGTGGATCACACCTGTGAAAAACCGTCTGTGATGGCTTCATCAACGGTGAAAAGTGGGTAACCGAACACGGAGTGGGACCCACTGGGAAACCACCTTTGTGCTTCTACCGAGTTTATTAGGTGGCTGCCGGCTATTGCTGCTTTATTAATGGAGGGTCTTTTTGGTCTTTTTCTCTTTTTTCAAAACCATGGTCTCTGTTGGTCAAAATAATTTCGGCTAACAAAAAGGACGCGTAAAATGTTTGTTATAAATAAGAGTTGTTATAAATAAGAGGGTTGGTTTTGTCTTTTCATCTCTTAGCAGTTTACTCAACCATGGTCTGGGTCAAAATCATAGTTAGTGAATCCTGTGTATAAAAAACACAGTCTCCTTGGCATAACAATGACTAGCAAAGAGTGCAAAACAACAGATTTATCAATCTAACATTTTCTTCATATCAAATCAGGTCAGGGGTTGAATTAAGAACATACATTATCAATAGAAAAAAAAAATCATAATATTCTCAAGTGGTAATTTTATTCTTTTAAATTTTCGATATGTAATATAAATATAAATTTGTAATGACTTATTCTGCTGTTAGTCATTATACTTGAATCCAAATTTGATTTGAAAAAAAAATATTTTGGAATATAAGATTTTTTTTAATGGGTGTTCAATTCAATTTTCTGGCATAAATAATATATATATATATATATATATATATATATATATATAATATATAAAATTATATTGATATAATTAAAATTATTATATCAAATATAAATCAGTAATATAAAACTATTTTACATTTTAAAATAATGTAACATGTATAATAATTGTAATATGTTTTAAGATAATGAATCAATTAAGTTATATGATTTTATTTAATCATTTTTAAATTATTTAACTTCCTAATTTGATTATTTAGAAAATTATTAATATTTAAAAAATGTCCAATAATGAATAGAGTGTGCGTGTGTATACACATTATAATGTTCATTTTAAAATATTTTATTATAATCAATTAATTACTTTTTTAACTTTAATTATTTTGTTGAATAATTTGAATTAATTTATTATTAGATTGATTATGTCATTTAGAAACTATATACAAAAATTATTAATAGACTGATTTGATTTTTACAAATATTTTTCACTAATAAATAGGAAAATATTTATATAGTTACGTTAACTCTTAGTCGATTTATACAAATATTTTTTTTAGATTATGCAAATTATTATTTTTATAATAAATTATAGAAAATATAAAATATTTCAAAAATAGTGTTAGTTTATTTGAAGACAGAGAAATAATTTTTATTTCTAATTTTGAAATGATAAAAATGAGGAATTAAAAAAAATAATCAATGAAGTGATCATGTTTGCATATATTAAATAAATCAAATATTTTAAAGTAGAGTAAATTCATATATAAAATAAAATTGTTTGAGAATATAATTAAGCTTTGAAGTACGATTGTTTAAAATTATTTCTTTAAAAATTTACCCATAAAATTATAAGATATGACCACTTTGTTTAATTTTTTAAAAAAAAAAAACAGTTCTTACACGAAATAGTTTAGAGATTTTTTTAAATAAATAGATTCCTTTAATTTATTGAAAAAAATAAAAGAAGTGGTTCATTTGTGAAAAACTATTGAAAATAGCTTTTGATTTTATTCAGAATTTAAATTCTTTTCAGGCTTCTTATTATTTTTGAAAAACTAAGAGTCCCCTTTAGTATGCTTTTCAGCAACAAGTTTAAAATTTTGAACATCAACAAGTAGTTTTTAAAAACCATTTGGCTTTTTCATTCTAAATTTTAGTTTCCGAAGTAAAAACTCATCTTGAAAGTTACCTGTCCTGGTTATGCTGTGGCATTGATAATAGTGATTATAGTAATAATATAATAGTGATAGTAACTATATAGTAATTGTGTTTAACTTTGACTATGGTGCAAATGAAAATATTTTGTTATAGTTACAACACTGAAGGGTCATTGTCAAATGTAGTCTAACATGATTTTCTAAGACTTAATTATATCTGTGCAAATTCTAATTATGTTAATTAAATCATTCAAGTAATTATGTGACTTTAAACATGTCATGATTGAATGACCCCTTAACATATTTTAATGGACTGAGTAAAATTAGAGAATTCAAACATAAGGAGACTTATTAGACACAATTGTGACTGGTGAAGCTTAAAGTAACTCATTTACAATACCTAATGGACCTAATTTGCATAATTGGAACTTTGGAAACTGAAATCATAAAATTGTAATCCCTAAGTGACCAAAATTGTAATTAAGTATTTTTGAAACTACAAACTAAATTCACAAATAATTTTCTTGATTTTAAAATGAATGCAAAACTGTCATAAAATTAAGTAAAAAAATAACCCTATTTCAATGAAACTTTAAAAAAAAAACATTATACAAAAGTATTTCAATGAAACTAAAGAATAGTCATAAAAAAATATTCATAAAATTGGTAACTATTTTATTTATCTTTAATGTTATTAATTCAAATTCTAAAAGGCATAATTTTTTCTCTTCTTAATTAATCTCAAAGACAAAGATAATTAATAATATCTCTTAATTTTAAAACTCTATTATTTAAATTTTTTTAATTTATTATTTTAAATAATAAATGGCAAATATTTTCTTCTCTCATCTTATTTTCCAAATTTCATGGAGTAAACTCTTCACAAGTGGCAAAGTATTTATATTATTACTTCTTTCCAAAATCATTACGAACCACATTTAATCTTTTTTTTATTGAGAAGCTAACCTCAATAAGCTAATCTCATATACCGTTAACATGAGAGACTTTGAAACTTAGCCCTCAAAAGCCTAAACCCTAACTTTGAGAAGCTTAAACCTTAAACTTCACTTTTGTACAAGTGTTTTCTTATAATCTGAATGTATCATCATCTACTAACAATCATTAAATCATAATAATCACCTTTTAGGTCATCTTACCTTATAGTCCCAAACTCTAATTATAACTTAACCTAAGAAATCATAAAGATTATCATTGTCTCAGTTCATTCATTTTATTTCATCTTATCCTCTTTTGTAAATTTTAGGTTTGCCTTTTATTTGTTTATTCTAAGTGAAGACATCAGTGTTAATCACGAGGCTAGGTAAGTGAATCTAATTCCTAGCACTCTAATTTTATCATACAAGAAAATTGTTATTATTATTTATGAGCTCTTTCATATGTATTGTTGGTGCTTTCTTTTTAAATTCCATCTTTCTAATATTATTGGCAAAATCAGTCAATTAGGTCTTGCATATCTTTTCATAGCTTATAACCAAGTGTTAATTTTTGTTGTTCTTAAATAATGAATCATGTCAGCAGATCATAGTTTGTTAATCAATTGGGATTATATGTAGTGGGTGGTTATGAGATCCTTTTTCATTTTTTTTATTTATATTTTGATGGAACAGAACATTATCATTACCTGACGTAAATTGAAATTATTCATTCCACCTGAATTTTTTAATTCAAAAGAACACTTAGCTATTCGTTTGTTCTATAAAATACTAATAGGCGGTCCTATTCAACTTTAATGAATGTATTCATTTAAGAGATAAATTATTTAATATATTAAATTTGAACATATATACTTTTATTATTTTCAATTAGTAATTAATAATATGATGATGTATATTAGGTATTTGAATAAGTTAAAACAAATGGTCAAGAATAAACATGTGTTGAAGAGTAAATATATAAAACATATATGGTGCAAGAGACTTGTCATTTTTGTTGATATTATTTTTAGTCTCAAGTGCACACAATAAAAAATAAAGTTAATCACAATGATGATAGAGATGAAAATGAGAAACTTGCCCAAGAATCAACAACTTTTATTCATTATGATCACTTTAGCAGAACTTATTCTTATTGATATTACAATAAGAAGAAAAAATAAAAATTATATATTTGCATGTATTATTTAATTATGAAAAAGTTCAACCCTTAATCGGGTAAATACCTAAGTAGATTTTAACATGCATATTGTAAGCATGTGTACATGATAAGTAACATAATGTTGTATATAAATATTAAAATCTTTGAACAATTTTCATAAGTAGCGAGTCCAAACATCTTTTAAAGAGAAATTGAAATGAAGATTGCTTTTGATTTTCCAATGTGATCTTTAAGATATGTAAGTATGTTAACACTTGGTAAATCAATAATAATATAAATAATCTATCTTTTAATACTTAGTTATTTATTTATTATCTTTTTGTCATTTACTTGTGTTGATGATACGACTCAAAAGTCAATTTTACATTACATAGCATGGGATCTAAGAAAAAAAAGTTTTTACTTGACCTATATATTTTGTGAACGATTTCGAGTTTCACAAGAAATAATTGAGCATTTGAAATAATTGGATAATTATAATAAATTGTGTTAAAGGTGACGATAATGTTATGTTAAATAATATGCAAATGATATCATATGGTTTATCTAAATTATTATTTTTAATTTGTATATAAACTAATTTTACTTTGAAAATATTATTTTTAACAAATGCCTTTTAAGGAGTCTATGTAAATAAACCATATGTCAAACAAAGCATGCATTACATCTTTCACTTATTTCCTTTTTTTTCTGTTTTGTTTTTTATTTTACGTTTTCAAGTTTTGTTTTACTTTTCGTATTGTTTTGCACCCTTCTCCTCCGTGATAAGCACGTTTGAAAGTTGTATCGTGAAAATAAAATTATAACAAAATATAATATTTTGAATTTAAGAAATGAATGGCTAGACGTGGAAACTGGACGACACATACTCCAAAAGAACATTTCAAGCTCGACCGTCAAATTCAAAAACATAAAAACAATTGATATTTATATTCGCCCTTTTAACTACTCTTTTGTGGTATCACAATCTTTTCCAATTTTACCTTTTAATAACTACCATTTTACATTCAAACAAGTATCCGCAATAAAATACCACTTACTTAATAAAAGAAATTACCTATATTAAAATCATAAAAATTATTTATTCTTATAATTACTTCTTATAAAAATCTTATTATAGTTTAACAATGTATTTTTATTCCAATTATTAGAATAATAATTTTTTTGGTAAAAAAAAAATTGACACGTTCGCACTAGTCCTCTCTTTAATAGTAATTGCAACATTCTTGAGTCAACTATGACTCAGTCAAGTTAGTACGACTGGCCGTGATATTCCTCCAGATCCCACCAACATCAGAAACTAGAAAGACCAAGTATACACGTGACTTTTTCGGCATAAAATATTACCGTAAATAAAAGCCAAGCTACCGGATTGAATTACTTTTCCACTTTTTTACGATAATCTGCAATTAACATCACTAATAAGTACCACCATTATTGAGTCTAAAAAAAAAAAACTAGTCATACTTTCACGTCCATGTTCGTCCAGACAAGACAATCAGTGTTTCTTTGGCTAAGTCCACCAGTGTTGTTGTATATAATAATCGAATATTACTTCAAATCCCAAAGTATAAGACCGCTTTTCACGTGACTGTTAAAAGAAAGAACAATTCTCAAAAAAAGGGAAGGTGCCGGCCAGTGTGCAGGCTGAAACTTCACTAGCAAGTAAAAAACAGTAGCAAATATCTCACCAACAAAATAACAACCAAACAAGTACAAATCCGTGCTCAATTAGAAATTTACAATTTTACACGTATAAGACATATATGCAAAACTTTGCTCAGTTCTTTTGTCGAGCAATGAACAGTTAAACAGTGAACCATTATGATCATTTGCAAACAAGCAGACAAAACAAACTTGTTTTACCTGATCGGTACAAGGTGGCCGCAAAACATTGACAAATTTCAGTCCAAGTAACCACTTTCAGACTGATTGTTGAAACCGCTATTGCTTTTCATGTCATCTCCATCATTGAATCACAACAGAAAGTCCATACTGAGACGCAATTTTCACGACCTATATTTATATTAAACACGATTAAAGTTATCAATGGAGAACAGTAAAATTAGCGAACTTACATTAAGTAGCACAAAATATATAATTTTTTTCATAACTTCCTGAATTATGGTCTAGATAACATAAAATTAGGTTACTTCGGTAAAACCATGCCAATAATAAACCTAACCAATGATGAAATAAAAGAAATAGAAAACCAATGATAAAATCATGCCAATAATAAACCTAACCAGTGATGAAATAAGAGAAATAGAAAACCCTTGACAAGGGGAGGGGGAGGTCTGCATGTCTATAATAGTATAACAATACCACTCAAGCACAATTCTTCATTGCCGTCATCTGGAATAACGAATCTTCGGTGGCCTGAGGATGACACAGCATGGGGTAGAAATGGATGGAATGAGAAACCATTAACCGTGTCTGCACAACAGTAAAAAATAAAGCTTATAGCAGATACAAAATGAAAAATACACAGAATTTACAACCAGCAGCTGATTAGTAACTCGTAATAGCTTATTACTCATATAATTGAATTTTTATTAATGGATGGAAAGAAATTTCAACAAATAAGGTCCCTACTTCGATGTCTGTCCAATACGCTAAGAAATTGAATATAAATAAACGTGGCAAAACATTGCCTCTCTATGTTAAAAAGGACTAAAATTTAGAGAAGATCAGAACCTGAAGATAGAGACAAAGAGAGAGAAGAATGCAGGATATTTGCAGATCAGGAAATGGTAATAGGAACTGGGATATATAATATAAGCCAAGAACGCAAACAGATCATGCAAGTATCATCAGTATGTCATTTAACAGAAAATTCATTTTACTGCTATAATGTCATCAATAGTTTGATCTATATATCACTACGTTGAGTAAACATGAAGATGAGGATAACAACACAACCATAACAATGGGGAAAATGGAATTTGGAGGTAAACTAGAAGCAACCTGAAGAAAAACTCAAACATAAGAATATTATCAAAATGATAAGATAAGCAAAGTTGAAACAAACAAATTGGTCATCGGGATGGCGTCAAAAGATAAATTGCAGCACTACAAAGGTTTAAATAGTTTAACTATGGCGTTCAAGAAATAGTAAGAAAATAGAAAATGAAGTGAAATAATTTGAAGTACTAAAGAAACAAACTGAGAATAAATGTATAGTAGATTGTCTGGAAAGGCAAAATACTTGAGAAATCAATAGATAAGACAAAAAGGGGCATGAAAAATGAGATCAAAGCCAAGATTGAGACAGAGTACAAGCATCAACATACAGAACTTGAGTACCTAAAGCAGCCTCAAAACTTGACACCCACTGCCCAGTTTGAAGATTATATATGTGTACTAAACCATCCTGAAACCAAAAAAATATCATTTAAAAACAAACTTAATATTGATTGACGATCATGGATGTTGCAAGATAATAGGAATGCTCAAGATACCTGGCCACCTGTACCAAGATGCTTTCCAGAAGGGTCAATATCAAACAATATCCGCTGATTGGTGTTTTCTGATGATCTGTATAACCTAGTAACAAGGTGCAAAGATGCATCCACTCAACTCCCAACATTTATACTTATAGAACAAATAGTAAAAGTCTGCCTTTATAATAAAAAAATGATAAAACAAGAGAGATGATGTGATTGGAATCAGTCAAGCTTTTATAACAATGGAAATACACAAAAACACATGATAGCAAACAGCAACCTAACCATGCAAAAAAGAGGATCTGCGGATTGACTATGTAGTGCACGCACCAGCAGTAACTAAGGGATATGGGAATTTAGCTTTGGAATTTACTGGTTCTACTTTATTATACAAAGTATTCAGTCTGCGAGGCATATTACTGTGCATTCCCCCTGATTGTTAAAAAGTGGAAAGTCTGAAAATTCAATAAGGAACTCAAATTCTTCATTTTGAGGGCATTTTTTTAGTATAAGTAGGTTATGTATTTTCATTATTCTCTTGAACAGCTTGCATCAGTTTTGTTCACCATAAAGTTCGCTTCCATTTGAATACATGTTAGGATTATCTTGTTTGAGCAAATTGCTTTTGCAGTTTCCTAAGGGAGCTCTTGCGAAAAAAATATTTTATATAATTTAAGTTTTCCCAAACATCATATACAATACTTTTCTCCAATTCATACAAAATATTCATAGATAAACCACAGTTAAGGGAAGAGATAGAAAAGTACTTGTAAACACAATCAACAGACTTGCGCACATCCCAGCAGAGTATATAAGGGTCCTTCAATAAATAATGAATGTTAGAAACTGAACTTCAAGTAACAATCAGCTGGGTAACAAGAATATGACTCGTAGTCCAGTCCAAACTCTAGAACTAGAAAAGAAAATGTGCAAATCTTACCTTTCGACCTCCAGTATACAAATAATTTCCATCTTTCGAAAACTGGACCTGAACAAGAGAAAAATCTAGGATTTCTTCTCAATTGTATAACGTCAATAAATTATTTACAGGAAATCCTAACTTACATGGGTAATTCCACCTTCTTGACCATGCAAAAGGTACAAGAGTTCCATGTTGTCCTCCCTATAAATAGCAGCAGTTTGACTGTAAGAACCCAAAGCTAGCATCCCAGAATGAAATGGAGAAAAAGCCACAGCAGATATAATACCTGCATTCATATAACCTGAATTATGTGCATCTCTTTGCACCATAGAATTTTCCCAGACATTTTATTTATAGATGCTATTGTTGCTGCCACCCCCACCTTCCCGGCAAAAGAAAAAAAAAAACTTCACCAGCCCTGATTTGAAAATTACCTGTTTGGCCTTCTTTTTTATCTTTTACTGTTGAATACAATTCAAAATCTCTACCAGGTCGATGTAAATCAAACATCCTAATACATTTGTTGTATCCAGCAAATATCCTACAAGACAAGGCACACAACTAACTTACACAAACACATTCATCACTCATAATAAAGTAAACCAAAAATCACACCACATTTTTTAAAAACTGCTCCTAAGCACTGCATATCTTCTAAAATTTTAATAGTGTGTAACTCACTTAGGTAAGGTAAAGTTATTTGCCGATAGCATTTGAACATAAAAACCCAATGGATGCCAGCATATTAATCCTGGTATGTTTTAGTGATTGTGAATATAGTTAAATTTGCTTTTCATCCTTCAAGATATTTTTTATTTGGGCTTGGTCCCTATAAAGTTTATGTTCCTTATCACCACACACGTCACCTTATAACGGGCATTGATGTAACATGGCTACCTCATCACTGAATGCCAACAGTCTGGCACAGACCATTTTTCAAATTTATTAGAACTAAAACAAACAAAAAATTGAAAGACTGCAAAAGAGTTTAGCCATATTTGCAAGGATTAGAAACATATGTAAGCCTAAATGTCCTAGAGAAAGTTTATGAAAGCTTGACATGGAAAAATTATGAGACCTGTGGGCATGAAATATGAGTTATTATCATAGAACCATTGTTTTGTGCATCTACAATTTGCAAATTATTGGTCCTTGAAAGAAACAGATAACTTACTTAGTCCCGGCGGGATTAAAAGCAATTGAAAAAGCAGCTGTAATTTCATCCATTGCATCATATGCCCGATATGTGCAACGCAACTGCAAGTTTCACCAAAAGCAATGGTCAGAAACCATAAAAGCAGCACAAAAACCATAATGTACATTCAAAGCTGTCAATAATGTTTGTTCTTAGCAGTAACATTTGAGATTTTAAAAAACGTTCCACGACTGGGTGTCCTAAGATCCATGCAATACCAAGTAACGACGAAATCACAGCTGTTACCGTGACCATTTCTCAAAACATTGGTAACATTACTACAACTTTAAGAAAAACTATATCCCCGTTCAACCAGTGCTACATTTATCCGTCACCTTAATATTCCATTCCATTTTAACTTCGATACTTTCGCAAATCATTCAACAACTCTAGGACGTCAAACAGTTTAAGCACAAAACTGAAATGAGAAACAAAGAAAGTACCTGGCCAGAGGTAGCATCCCATAAATGAATCGGATGGTCCCGAGTAGTAGTCGCAAAAACATTGGTCACCAGATCTCCAAATATCCAATGCCACAGACCAATACACACCATCACTATCAGTTATTAAGACGCGTAGAAAACAAAATATTTTCTTACCAGAGGAAGACATGTAAGGATACCAACAAAAATCGTGTATAGACTCTCCTTCATGCATGACTACGTTTGCAGCAAAGGAATCTGCAGACAACAACAACAACAACAAACAATGAACACTCGAACTTCATATAGCAGTTAATCGCGTTGAATTGTTTACATATTCTAAACGGCGAGATTACCGTCGTCGGAAACAGCAACGGGAGCGTCGCCTTCGGTTCCCGGTCTGCGAGGGAAAAGTGAAGTGAATTAGTTGGACAGAATTACAAGATTAGATATAGTGAGGTCGGAATGGAGGTTGCAAGAGAAGGCTTACGGCGCGAAGAGGCGGAGAGTGTTGTCGTCGGAAGAGGTGAGGAAGCAGGAACCGTCAGGTGACCTAAGAGAGAAGAAGAAGTTGAATTAGGAATTGAGAAAGGTAGTAGAAGGTGAAGGAGAGTGAGAGTGTAGCGTACCATTTAACGGCCTTGTGGAAATTGTTAGGGTTGGAGGGAGTGATGAACTGACGGTGGAAATGGTAGGTTCTGTGAGGAGAGACATCGAAGCGAAGCGCGGGGCAGGAGTACTCTTCGTTGGTATTGGCGTTGGCTACATTGGATTCGGATTGGACCACCTCTTCTTCTTCCATCGCTACTGCACAACCACGCTGTTTCTGCTGCTACCGCTTTTGCTGGAAGCTTTAACTATAAGCGCCAAAACTCACTCTCTCAGACTTCCAATTTTGTGTTTTTTTTAATTACAAAATTAGATAAATAAAATAGATTTATTAGTATCTTACACCTAGTAAAGGGTTAAAAAAAACTTTATAATTACACTTTATAATGAGAAGAAGGAATTTGAGGTGAATCTTGATTTAACTATTATTTTTACAATAATTTATTAAATTGAAAACCCAAATTTATTTATAAATGGGTTTTTTACTCACTTCTCATTCAAATTTGAACTTAACTTATAAATTTTAAAAGGCCTAACTTTAATAGTAACTGAATTTGAGATATCCAAACTCAAAATTTTAAAAAGAATCTTTAATATGTACCATGAAACCGTGGTGAAATAAATTTAGGTTACACAAGGTAAATTATCTTTATTATATTTCAAACTTTAACAAATTTGACAATCAATAACATAGATCAATCTTCTATTTTAAAAATCATTTAAAATATATATGTAAAAGAAAAACTACAAACACATCTAAGAGACAAAAAAAAAAAAAAAAAAAAAAAAAAAAAAAAAAAAAAAAAAAAAAAGCAAAACTAGCACATGCAAGAGGTGTAATTCTATATTCTTACGAAGTGCAACAAAAAATCAAAAGTGGGTTGGAGTTCATCTAACAAGAAGGTGAGTTTGGAATTCTCTAAGAAAAACATAGATCCTTATTAAGAAGGCAATAATAAGAGGAACACTTAGTTATTAATGGTGATGATGCACAATTTGTGCATAATGATAGTCTCCGTAGTTAAAACTTGATAATCAGTCCACCAAGTTAAATACATATACAAGCAAAAAACGAAAGAAAATGAGTCTCAATATCGAAAGGTAGTTATAAAATCTCATGTACCTTCATAACTAAGAGTTGGTCATGCACACCCAACGACTCTCTAACATGATTACAAGTGGAAAGGAAAAAGAATCCTCTCATGAAGAATACCACGAATAAATGATAGAGACCAGAACATAAATGAGAATTTTATAAAGACCAAAATGTCTTAAGAATTCAAATAAAATAAAAATCAAACGTTTACATTTTACTCAAAAGACAATTGACCATTGTTTATATATACCATAAATAATATAAATCAAATTAGAAATATATTTGTTATTAATTATCAAAGTACATTTGGTAACTTCTTCTAGCAATGAAAAAGCTAGCTTTTACTGCTAAAAAACAATACAAAATGTTATAATTTAATTTGGAAGGTACTTCAGTAAATTTTAATTGATTCGGATTGTGTAAATTGGACTAGGAGTTGGAATTCAAATCATTTTTCTACTAACTATTAAATTATTCCATATGGATAAATTGAATTAATCCTTCTCATTATAAAATAAAATATAATGAATTCATTGAGTTGCGTGACCATTTGTTAGAAGTTTGGCAACGATTCATCCAATTTGTAGCACAATTAGATCAATTAATTCAATATCCATCATAAGTTGAACGCGAGTTATGAGACAAGTCCTGAGCTAAACTCTAATATTCAGGAGCACAAACGGATACACATTTTGAAGTTCATGTCATTTTATTAAAGCATATACAAATGAATATGTAGACTGAACATTTATCCATGGAAAATTATTAAATAGATTGGTTGATTTTTATAAAACATTTTTATCATATCATAAATGGCTAAATAGTTTAACCTTTACCCATCCATTACAATTTAATTTAAATTAGTATCCACTTAACATCCTGTCTTGATTCATGACCTTACAATAGAGAAAAAGCATAACAGTTCACACATAGGAACGCAGAACGTAGGATACTGAAAGAAATGTCACGAACTCAATTAAAGATCTCAAAAGAATTATCCAAAATAGGCGAGTTTGATAATACAAGGCAAACAATGCCTTTTTTTAAGCATTTCTTATGCATGTTCCAAATCACATCGCATTATGTCAGCGATGCATATGAATCACAGGGTAATAAGGATATAATATGCAAACTTACTGAGTGGAATAACTGGATTATGCGCCTACAACAATTAACACCTGGGATTTGTTAGACAAGAAGCTGAGATAAAAAGAAAGGTTGTACTACGAGCTTCGCAGATACGAATCATTCTTAAAACTTGAATATAAGGGAAGATCAAGAGCCCTTTCAGCAACTCTGCGGTCTTCATGAATTTTAGCTACCAAGCTTTCAAGGGATGGAAAATTCGCCTGTTATGCACAATGCCCAATTTTAGTGAAACTTACAGGGTACAGTACAAGGATGACAAAGAAAAATTTGTAGGAGAAATACTCATTCAGCTAATACCTCGGGACGTATGTAACCAACTATAACAAGCCGCAGTTCTTCCCCATAGAAATCCTCGTTGAAGTCATGAAGTAACCATGGTTCCTACAGTAAACAGGCAGAAGATAATATGAAAATTCATTGGTATATATAGTTATAGTTGGGGGTGGATAATAACACTTACTATAGTCTTTTCTTTGTTGTTAAAATATGGATTCCAACCAATGCTCATCACCATTTTAAAAACACCTCTTGCTGGCAATCCAGCCCAACCAAAATAAACTCCAGCAGGATGTTCTGAAAGAAGATCTGAATATCCCTTTGTCGATAAATTTGCTGGAAGAAAATAGTGTACATATTACTATTAATATAATAATACACCAAAGATTGTTTAAGACAGTATAATAAACCAGCAATTGTTCATAAAATAAGTTGAAACAAAGTACAAACCTGTAGGGATCCCAAGTACCTTCGAGCCACGACCAAATCCCTTGACAACAGGACCACCAATATACCAAGGATCTAGGGGCAAAGTTCCCTCCACCCCTGCAATAATTTAGAATACTAGGTCAAATAAAAGAAACACTAACAAATGCAAAGAGGACTATCTTAAAGTAATTGGGGTTTACAATCTTCAAAGGGAGGCAGACCCCACTTTTCGAGTTGCAAATCAAGTAGGGAATTGATCACCTCATCTGCTGCTGTGTAGAGATGCGACTGTTTTGGAAGTGATGGTACAGCAACTACTTCCATTTCAGCAGTTTTACCTGCAGTAACCCCAGGTCTAAAGTAGCCAAGTATACATGTTTTTAGAAGATATGAAGGAAAAGAAGTATCCGGAAGGCATAGAGAAAAAAATCTAGGATAAAAATCATCATTCATTTATAGAAACCTGGTAGGAAATAAGCAAGCAATCTTTGGCTATTATAAATTATGCTATGATATTTACAACATGTCAATCAACGTGGTCAATAGGGAGAGGGGTAACCATAATGTAGTAAGAGTTAAACAGTGATTAGTTTGTCTACCTTGTCAAAGATACAAATAACTTGAAAGTGAAAGAAGAATCCTTTAAAATTTATATTTTAAACTGAATTCCCAGTCTAGCTCAAAGTATCAAAGGGTAGATTTGTGGGATGGAGACATAGTTCTAGAAAGTGGTAACAAGTCAAGACCTAAATCAATTAAGCAAGGAGATATTGCAAAAATAAGTTTTAATCATAATAGAGAAAATGCTAATTCAACCTGAGCACAGATGCACAAAGGACTGTTATGAAGGAATTTTATGGGGAAGAAACACAGTACAAGAAGCAGAGTTACAATACAACCTTTTGTTTAGTTCTGTGTTTCCATGTAATTTTGGAGGTCAACCATAGGAGGATTGCATTGGGTATGAGTCCAATCAGGTGTTAATTGCTGTTCTCTATTAGCATTAATGGGGTTTGGCAAAATTGATGGGTATTTTTTACTTTAGAGTAGTGTTGTGCTGGGACAAAAAGTTGTCTCGTATTCCCATGGTTTATTGAGAAACAAATATTCAAAATATTGTCCTATATTTATTTTCAACATTTGTTTTGTTCTTTCCCATGACCATTTTAAAACCAAACATAGAACAACCACTTTTTTGTTTCCAGTCCTCCTTTCTTAGCAAACCAAACGCACTCTGCACCTGGTTAAGCACTCACCAATATCATCAAATACAATAACTGTGTTTCACTTCCTCAAAAACTAATCACCATCCCTAGGTAAAAAGCATGTAAATTTGGCTGGCAAATATACCAAAATAACTGTCACCCTCAACCAAAGGGGACTCGTTTACTTCAAACCCATACATCTAATTACAAACTCGAAATTGTCATCCTCTAAGGCTACAAAACCCAAACAGAATCTCTAGTGAAGGAAAGATATTTAGAGATTCCCCCAAAATGTTTGGAGTCTTTTTTTTTTTCCACTAAGAGACCAAAAGGAAAAGGGGTTATCTTTATATTTTACAAATATAATTAATAGGATTCCAATAATTTTAAAAAGATTCTCTTCTGAAATTTATTGGGGATAAAAGCAAATAGCAACCATCAGAAAGCTTAACCGTCAAAGAAGACTTAGAACTGACACAGGAAATCCTATGAAAGATTCAGTACCGGGAGAAAGACAGGAATCAAGGAACTTACACGGAATCTTCAATGACAAGACAGCTGGAGGGCTCAATGCTTAACCTCCTAGCAGCTTCAAGGAATCTAACATCACAACACACAATATAAAAGTTTTAGGATACAGAGATCTTTCAAATGTAGTAATCAGGTGACGCTCAGTAATCAAAGCTAGAGAATACATCACTGCATCTCACATTTCAGGGGAAGGTTTCCCTGTTCGTACTTCATCTCCACCAATTATAACAGAGAAAGAATTCTTCCATCCTGCACGCAGAGAAAACAAAAGACAAACAAGCCAATACTTACATTAACAAACAAAACCAAATGCAAAAGCAACAGAAGAAGCCAAAGGTTCCTGAAATAGACCAACCATCATGATAGGATATTTTGGCTTCAACGCTCTCTCTTGGAGAGTTTGAGGCCAAGGCCATTGGAACTCCATGACTCTTCAAATGTTTAATCAATCGATTAGCACCAGGAAGTGCTTTAATGTTGCACCACCTAAAATGTCAAATTTAGAGAGAAAAATTCCCTAAGAAATTGGAAATACAAGCTCAATATCTCCCAACGAAAAAAAAAAAAATCAGATAAAAAATTAATAGTTTCATCTCAGGACAATGTGTTAATAAATTCTCAGGACTGGGTCTCCTGTGAAACTCTACCTTCACAAAAAAAGTTATGAATTTGCATTCTCTAGCTCAGAAGTTAAGTAATCCAGTATTATTAACTCCTTGATAATTAGCTGGTACTAAGCATACGACATTCACATTCAAAATTCAAATATCTCTATGCATAGTCCAAACACATAAAAAGCTTAAGAAGAATAATGTAATAGATCATTACTGGTCAGAGAAGAGAGGCGAAATTTCAGAGAGAAATTCAGTCGTCGAGCAGGGAAGTTCATAATCCTGCACAACCGCAGCAGCTGCTTCAAACGGTGTCGTTCCTATTATTTTATGAGCTTCTCTACCGTCCCATTCCTTTCCGTACTTACCTAACAAAACCTTCAAAACGTTGCCTACGATGCCATCTGCATCAAATCATTCACAATCGCCAGCGTTACAGAATAAAGCCCCAATTACGAAGAAAAAAAATGCAGCTACTCGATTATATGCTTCAACTGTGTGAGCAGACGAATATTCAGTTTTGATGAATGGCAACAAACCTGTGTTGAGCAGCGTGCCGTCCAAGTCAAGGATAACACATCTAATCAACTTCTTTGCAACCGACATTTCCTCAATGAAATTGAGCTCAGAGAATTTTGTTTGAATCGAACCAGCGTGAAGAGAGTTTCGGAGACGCGCCAAAGAGAGTTTCCGCGAGCGTGGTTGGAGTTCAAAGTGAGAGCGCGTTCACTGCAATTTGTGGGACATAGCGAGAGAACCTTCGGAGTTATCCAGAGAGCACGACACAGATGAAGACAATACCGGTCCGTTTGGCTTCTTCTCTTTTGGCATTGCTGCATATTGCTTTGTTGTATTATTTTTTATCTTCTTTAAAAAATTAGTTTAATTTTTATCTATATGAAATAAGATGGCTAGGTTGAAGAAGTAAGCTAAGTGGTTTATGGTGGTGAATTAAACCATGGCCATTAGATTTATACATTTAATACTAAATGGTTTTGATTAGTTGTAACCTATAACGAAATTATACATTATTTTTATTCCAAACTTCAAATATTTTATAACACAGCATTCATTTGGATAAAAAATTTAAAAGAATAAAATCAAATCTCAAAAATTTATGAATGTGAATTACTTAAAAATTAGATTAAGAAAATCAAAATTTTATATATTTATAGATGTAAATTAGGAGGATTTTAAATTTCGTCAAAAATTAAAAATAAATTATTCCCGCACTTCTTCTTTTTTATTCAGTATTTCGTTAAGATTCAACTTTTTTATTTTATATTTGGTTAAGATTCAATACAGACATTTTTGAACTAATTTCCATCTGTGAGGACCTCAAGGTTGGCATCTTGTCACATCAACATCTTCTATTAATATTAGTAGTTATTTTTCATTGTCCTGGAATTAATTTCATTTGATGTTAAGGTCAAATTTATATTAAACTAATTTTAATAAAACTATTTTTATAATAACATAAATAAATTTTTTCTTTTACTAAAGTAAGTTACGATTTTTTTTAATTGATAAGTTTAATTTTATAGTTAATACTGTTAGGATTATTTATCTATATTCATGATATTATCTTTTTATGAATTTTAATTATATTTTTCTATTTAAGTTTATAGTGATTTTTTTAACGATATTTGAAAGGATTTTTTTTTCTAATTAGTGTTACTAGTGTTGTTTTGTGGTAAATTTTGTATTTCATGATTATTTAAGCAATTATATTCAAATAAAATAATAAAATTCAACTAATATGCATCGTCTTATAAGAAACAACTAAAATTTTCAATAATTTAAAACAAATATAATTAAAATTCAATGTAATTGAATTATCTGATAATTATAAAATGTTTATCCAATAAGGAGTAAAAGTTTTTAATTTAAAAAAATAAATAATTGTTAGAAGAGCAAAAAGTTCATAAAAAAATACTAAGGAGGGAGTAACCCGATTGCATAGTAATTGTTAGGGATGTAAATAAGGAATTTGAATTCTTTATTGATTTTTTTTTTCTCTTTAAAATATATTGTTTTATAAAATATATTGATTTTCATATTTTAAAATATATTTGTTTTTGTTTGACTTGAGTACAACTCTCATGTGTGGTGGGTAATTGTGATGGAATTGAAAATGGTAAAGTCTAGAAGCGGTTAATTTGCAAAATATTCTTCAAACATTAAATCAATAAAGTGTAATTAAAGGTCTTTAAAATATGCTAGTAAGTCTATAATGAGATAACTTATCTATTTCATATAATTTTTTGATCATATTTTATAATTACTCGTAATAGTTTTGTACGTTTATAATCATTAATTATAACTCTAATTAATCAAAATCAATTAGAATAATTACTATTTATTGATAGTTAATAATAAACCCTTAGGATTGAATATGGTCTTAGTGTTGAATAGGTACAATTATTAAAATTTTATTTTTCTAATACAACAAAATCAGTATATTTTGATATACAATGAAAGAAAAACTAATCAAGAATATGAACGTAAATGAATTAAGTTCTTCATAAAACTATTATGAGTTCAACTTATTGATTACATATTTAAGTATATGTTTTACTATTTAATAAACCAACTCAACCTCTCAATTAAACTTCATTATTTAAACGAGTTTAAATTTTAAATATATATATATATATATATATATATATATATATATATATATATATATATATATATATATATATACTTACCAGTAATTATTTCATTAAAAATACATTTATTTGTATTTATAATATTTTGTGTTTTAAATTAAAATAAGATTTTAATAAATATCAAATAACTTTTCCATTAGTATATTCATAAAGTTGAAAAACAAATTAAGGAAACTTGAGTAAAAATAAAATAAAAATATAAATAGGTTAAATAAATGAACTTCAAACTTAATATCTTCTTAAAATTAAGTTTAAGTTATCACTTTTCTTATTAATCAAAATCCAACTTCAAGAGAATTATTTGTTATCATTGATAGTCACTATAGGTTAGAATACCTAACCATGTTTACAATGATCTAAGATTAAATTAATTATATACAAATGTGAAAGTTTAAATAAACTATTTTTTTATCATTGTTGTTCTTGTTTTTAGTTTTCAAACTCTTGATATCTATATATGATGTTGTTATATGATAAAGACCAGAGTAAACTCAATGAATGGAGGCATAAAAGGTGTGTCCAACTTATAGAACCTATGGACAATAGAATTTTATTGGTTTTGAAAAATAATACCAAAATCACATATCCAATAATTCATGAAATATTTGATAACGGATTCAATCAGTATTTAAGATGGGGTACGCTCATTGTAATTGTGTAAAGAGAAAAATCAAAAATGTACATATTCATTTCACATGTATGTTAATTTAAAAAAAAAAATTGTTAATTGTTGAGATTTGTTAACATATAAGATAAAAAAAGAATAAAAAATTGTGGTTTTAATCGTGTGATCTAATAAGTACAGGTCTTATATTTATCTTTGAATATAATAGTTGATAGTTAAATTGTCGCCAAATATCTTTATATTTAAAGTTTTTTATTTTATTTTGACTTTTATTTAACATATTATTCAAATTAATTAATTGATATTATGTGAATATTTATTCTTTACTTGTGTTAATAAAAATATTGGGTACTGACTGACCGACTAACCTATCCATATTATATTTGTATCTTTAGAATATTTTTAGTTGGTTGTCATATCTTTATATTTCTGTCGGTCTTTGTAAATCTTCATCCTAACTTAACACTAACGTAAAAAAAAAAACATAAATAGACATTTAATCAATTGGATATGTAGTCTAATTATAAAAACATATTTAAAAGTTTATAAATAGGAAGATGATTTCAAAAATTTATTTTTTAATATTCTATAACCTTTAACTAATTTTAGCGTCATAATACTTATAGGAATTATTCTCAAAATCGAAAACAGGATTAGAGGTTAGAAAAAACTATGACAAGAATTCAACTGGTGAAGCCACCAACGAAAGATTTGCTGATATAAAAATATCATAAAATTATTTCGAATTTTTGTTGGAATTTGACACAATATATATCTAATGCACTAAAATGATTATGAACCTTTTAATTTGCAACCGACTTCTTCAAACTTTTATATGAATAGTGCTCTATATCTGATTATGCATATTTTAAATCACATTATTATCATTTTACAAATATGCAGACTAAAGAAACACCTTAGCTTATATCAGTTTTATATTCTTAATATTGTATTATGTCTATTGAATTTAAATTTTTTCGTATATAAAATTTATATATATCCATATTAGTTGATTGATGCGTATAAGAGTGATGAGGATATCAAGTGTTTTTTTACACCAAGCTTTACCAACATGATTTTTTCATTATAGTAGATGTGTTGTCCATTTCTTATTCCAATTTCTTTCAAATTTAGGGCATTTATAGGATGGATGTTTCTGAAACAAAACTAACTAAAAACATTTTTCAAATGACTACTAATTCAATACGTTTGTCAAGGATCTTTGATGACAAAATAAGTAATAATTTGTGATTTGATGGAGGCTACTAAAGTACATAGTTTTCTTCTTTTTATGTATTTGATTATGCTAGTTTAATAATTAAAATGTTATTGTTGTCCCTGGTCATTGAAAACACAAATGTCATAATTTGGTTTTAGCAAAGAGTAAAGATTAAAGAGGAATGTGATTGATTTTGTTATACTTAATTTAATTGTTACAGAAAATGTTTCAAAAAAATGGCGACATTTACTATGAAAACAGTTTTTTGAAGAGTAATCGTTCCCTTTGTTATTACTTTTTAATTGAATTTATCTGTAAAGAGAATTGAAAACCTATTAAGGTTCTTTAGCTATTTCTTTGATATTTGTAAAAGTCCAAGGTTAATTCTTAAAACAGGTTGGAGTCTATTTGTCCTAGGAAATCTAATAGTTCATCAGGCTAATTTTTTTTTGTTGCTTATACTATTTTTACTCTAATAAAAATTAGAAGTATCATGTCTAATGCATATTCTTGTATCTTCACTAAAAGAAGATATAAAACTTCGATTATTTTTCTTCCTATTATTACTTCTTAAAATTTCAAATGTGTCCATACTATAAAATTTATTCTTAAAAAATATTCATTCACTAATATTTATGACACATTAAATTAATTTACAAAATAATTAATTAATATAGTCAGCAAAGGATTCACGTTGACATCTTGCCACATTTAACATAACAAAATTATTATAAAATTTGATGCAATATTTTTTTTTTCAATTTTATGTAAAAATAAGTCTCTCTCTCTCTCTGTGTATATATATCACTAAAATCGACCAACGAACCAGGAATTTATTTAGGGTTAGGATATAAGGTTAACAACTTACGTTAGAGATCAGTGATAAAGATGAAACTACTCATCTTAATTCATTCAGTTATTCAAACATGCAACACCATGTGATGATAGAAAGATATAAATACTAGTTTCTCCTTATTTCTTCATACGTTTATTCACTCTTGAAATTGGATTATATCAAGTTCTGGGTTCATGGCGCAATTCAAACCACTTGTCCATCCACGCACACCCATTGACCAACAAAGATAAGGTTGCAGTTTATATTGGGATTGATAGTAAGGAAGTCACGCTCTAGTAGATGGAAACCTTCAAAGATGCCGGTGCAAGTTTCACCTTCTTCCACGCCATGAACACTGTTGCATGTTACACTTCCGACTACAAATTAAATTCAAACCAAATTAGATTATTGAAACTAATGTGTTATTTCTTATCATACTCTCTTTATTCTCATGTTCCAGAGGTTTTAGAATGTCAATTATTTAAAATTATTTTTCATTTGCATTTTTACATTCCAAAGTCATATATTTGTTTAGTTTTACTTTCTCTCGCAATCAAATAACATCGCAACAACGAAATCAGACACCAAGTATGTGTAATAATTATGACCCAGTAAAGAACAGAGGACACTATAGTAAAAATAGTAATTAAAGAAGTTGGAGATTTACCCGCTGGAGTTACAACAAGAAGGAACATAACGAGAAGAGATAAGAATATAAGAGCAAAGCTGGTGATTGTGGACTTCATTCTTGCCCTTCCAACCTCTTTTTCAATTATCTCACTCTAATGCTGAGAGGTGTGATTTTAGTATTTATGGTTTTTAGTTTATATAGGAGAGATTAGGAATTCAATCGGCATAGAAAAATTAGTTTTTGAGAAAAGTCATTTATAATGTACCAATGAAAGCCGGTTCAGTGTTAATTTCTAGGCATAAACATATATTATATTGGATATTGTTGACATCGGTGGATCTAGCAATGCATGTTGTTTTTGGCAGGTCATAAGGTTCAAAATCCCTCTCACTAAAGATATAGTAAACTAGTTAGTTCATATAAGTGGAAGATGATAGTAACATTCTTTCTTTTTAGTTTAATTTCATATAAAAAAATGAAATAAGCTTGGATTTGTTTTTTTCTTTTTTTTTTTTTTTTTTTTTTTTTTTTTTTTTTTTTTTTTTTTTTTTTTTTTTTTTTTTTTTTTTTTTTTTTTT
>Ga0209489_104645_pt1 | contig 25062 bp, 9 predicted proteins | sample SiratrowhiteBW_FD_187527 | JGI IMG/M metagenome (GOLD analysis project Ga0209489, IMG submission 187527) | Root nodule microbial communities of legume samples collected from California, USA - Siratro white BW (SPAdes) (version 2) | ecosystem: Host-associated > Plants > Roots > Nodule | place: USA...
TATATATACATACATATATATATATATAAAGAATATTGATGTAGAAAGTTGTTAAACATTGTAAAAACTATTAAATATAACATCTGTTGTAAACAACCGATGTATGTCAAGTTTCTTTTGTGAGAGCATATTACATCCAATAGTTTAACATTCCATAAAAATTATCTTAATAAATATTGAAGAATTTCACTGTTAAAGGTAAATTAATCTAAATTTAACTTAAAATATTAAAGATATTTAAATCGCTATTAATTGCTAATATGTAAAATATATTTTATTCATCCATAACAAATTTCTTTAATTATTGATGTGTCTTGTTCAAAAAAATATACGAAGTAGATCGTTAATAAACATTTGAAACAAAAGTGGGTTAAGAGCAAATTTAAAGTATATTATTACATGATTCCAAGAGTCTTAAATAAACACATGAGATTTATCACATTTCAGGCTACATTGCACTAACATATAAATTTTCATGTAGATTTAATTCTCAATGTACACACATTGAATTGAACACAAACGTTGGACTTGTCAAAAGCAAATTCTAGGAGCATCACTTATAATATAGTTTCTCAGCTGGAAGTGCCAGATGCCAACCTAATCTAATGCTTTTTAGGTATTTTTCTCGTGCAAAACGATTTTGGAATATGCAAAAAACCTCAATTGATGCATAGAAGGAAGATAAAAAAAAAATTAAGTGTCAAATAATCATTGATTCAATGTCCTTTTCTCATGTGCTAATAAAACCCTCCTGGTTTAAGCATTAATTTGTCATCTATAAATAAGGTTGTCACATTATGGTAGGTGCTCACATCAAAGTTGCACCCACCGGAATCCAGGTATGAATCTTATTATCACCGAGAAGCCATTTGGCCAAGGATAAGTTCCAAGTTGGCGTTTTAAGTTCGTTCTATCTTCTTTGTTCTAAACCTTTGGTGTGTTGAAATGTAGTAGGTAGAGAAAACAAAGACTTTGTTAGAGTGGCCTTCAAATTGGTTGATGATGGTAGGGACATAAGCATGGTTAATCAACAAATTATGACTATGTTCTTCTGTGATACTTTTTTGTTGTTGAAATCCAAAATTAAGAACTATGGACGCCATTGTGTAATTCTTGTAAGAAAATGATAAAACTATATCTTATTTTTCTGGTATATATAGATGGAAAGATGGGAGAAAAAGGCAAAAGAAAAAAGCTAAGTGATGATAGTTATAACCTATGCTATTATTTTGTGACAACTTAGGTAATAAAGAACATTTTCCTTAATCCACTTGTTAGAATTGAAGAATGGTCTTTGTATAGTAAAATAATTGTATGAAAACCTCTAACTTTATAGATATCCTCACGTTAGGGATTTTTTTATTGTAACAAGTACGTCCAAATCCAAATACATGCAATTTTATGTAAAACTTATTCACATTCTCGAATATCTTAGATATAAATTTTAAAATTTAATTTAACCTTACAAAATGAGATTTACACTCATTTATACGGTTAAATATTAAAATAATCATTATCAAACTGCAATCAGGAAGAGTTAAACATAAGATCTTTTAGTGTTGAAGGGAGTCTTTGACTACGACACCACAGAAAATCTATATGATGAAATTATCATTATTATTATTTTTATTATGATTATGATTATTAATATTATTAGTAATACAAATTTAATAATAATAATAATAATAATAGTAATAAAAATACTAAAAATACCAATAATATTAATTATAATACTAATAATATCAATAAAAATATTAATATTGTTAATAATATTCACCTTTACTAATGTTATTGTTAATAAATCAATACGAATATTATTAATAAGAAATAATAATAGTTTTATTCATAAATATAAGTTTTTAAGTATTATCCACAGAGATAGGTCCATAGGTATTACCCATGGAGATAGGTTTGTGGATATTACCTATGAAAATAATTCGTGGATAATACCTACAGACCAATATATCTGGATAATACCTACGGACCTGTGTCCGTGGATAATACCTACAAACCTATGTCTGCCGTGAGTAATACCTACATACTTAAATCCGTGGGTAATACTTACAAATACAAATCCGTAAGTAATAATCCGTAGGTAATGCTGAATTTATCTACATATATAGATTCATGGATAATAATCCGTAGGTAAATTGAGTTTTTCATATATATATATATATATCATAAATTAATCTTATATCTAATTTATATGAAATTTCAACAAAATAATTCATAAATCTTTTACATAAGATTCATATCAATCTAATTTCACACCAAAGTAAATAATTTGAGTTAAATTCTTAATATAGGAATTTGAATATCATTAACTTTTAACGCTTATAAGCTTAATTTAATGATCTATTGATGTGACATATTATTAAGTTTATTATTTATAAAGGAATATGTATATATTTTAAAATGAATAATTAGATAATATATTTATTATAATTGACTAGCGAAAATGCTAGTGCTTATGCATGTATATTTATATTTTTATTATATATATATATATATATATATATATATATATATATATATATATAATTTTGTAAAAAGTATGTAACAATTATTTGGAAAAATGATATATTTAATTATTTAAAATAATAAAAAATTTATTTAATTATTATTTTATTTATTAAAGAGTAAAATTGTCTAATTAAAATATAATATCAAATGGACTTATCAAATATATTTTTATATAGTGATATAGATAAAAAGAAAAGTAGACTTGATTCACCCAATAATGTTTAACCTACTTATAAATGGATTAGACCTATTTGACTTATTTAATACGTAATCTCAAATATATTAGTTAGACATAATCTACTACATAATGATCGATTAAACATGTTCATCATCCTAAACTATTTGAAAAGATTTATTTGAATTGAATTTGAAAGACAAAGTTATATAAAACTCAATCTAATCTAACTTGGATATTTTTAATTGAATTGGATTACGGGTTTATCGAACTCAAGTCGAAAAACATCCATAAAATCAATTATTGAATAAATTATTGAAGCTTGATTTTTCATTTTATGCCACTGTCTACGTAATCCAGACATTTATTTTTTTTTTTCTAAAAACAAATAGAGAACCGCAACTAAAATTTATTTTTAAAAAAATGTTTTCAAGAATGAAGGTTCAAAATAAACTAGAATGTATGCTTATCAAAAGTATAAGTATCTTGTATATTCATCATAAAGAAGAACATTTCCAATTAAATAAATTTAATGTAACTTAAAAATATCTATGTTGACTTAAAACAAAGTAATTAAAAAAAAAATTTAGACAAATGAATTAGAACTAGAATGAAAAAGAAAATTATTCCCAATTAATGGATCTTTACTAATTAACTAAAATTATATTAACTTATGTTAATTAATTATTGATAAATAATTAAATATTTCCACATTATCCTAAATAATGCAAATGAAAATGAATATAATAGCAATGCGTATATATCTCATAAAATAATTTTGCACATACAAAATCATAAATCCTTACACAGACATTTTAAGAAAGAAAAATACTTGTACAAAATTATTCATTCAACTGTTTAATTCGTATAATCATTAATTTAAAACGTGCACGATTATTTAACATAATATTACATGCCTGAATTAGATAGCCAAAATAAACTTATAATTTGACAATATAAATAAATATTTCAAACACATTAAAATTTAATAAGTCCTAATTAATTTAAGAAACCATTTTATTCATTCAATTACGACGTAATATATGATGTAATCTTTTTACAGAAATATATAATATAATATGAATATTAAACAATCGTAGTATCCGATGCATGATATCAATATTACTCAACTTTACATTTATATGAATCCCAAAGAATAGCAAAAGATTTTACTAATTAAAAACATAAAAACTATTTCACAAAATTTACCTAGAACTTTTTTTTTTCCAAATGAGTTCACACCAAAAAGCTTATTCGCGTTTTCGACGGAAGTTTTCGCACCGAAAAATCACTCATGAATCACGATGATAGACATTTTTTAATCACGTATATAAGTGTTTTATATCGATTTGGCTTACATTAAAAATAATATATATATATATATATATATATATACTTTAATATGAAATATAATTTGACAAATTTAATTTAAATTTAATTTAAATTTAAATTTTGACCACAACGAATATTATAAAATAACAAATTAAATTTAAAACAAAAATTATTTCATAGCTAAAATTTCAAAAACAATATTATAGGAAAATAATTAATATTCAACACAAAATTTTTAGTGGCAACACATGAATTGATTAATGTAACGTTAAAAACAAAGTTTAAAACAATATATGATAAAACAAATATGATCAGATTAATTCAGTTACTGAATTAATGAAATCAAATTGGATCAACTCGGATCAAATACATTTTAAGCTAAACACAAATCTACCCTTTATATTTATCATGTTCCCATTCGAACTATCTGATCCACTTTAGATCTTATATCTATCATGTGAATGATACACCAATTTTAAAAGAAAAATGGAAACGACCTTAATTATGACATTTTCTATAGTAATCATTATAAATTGTACTATAGTTTGTAAATACACGGGTGATCTAATTGTATTTTGTAGAAAAAAGAACCTTAGTCAAAGCACAAAAAACTAATATAATATCCTCATAATTCAGCAAAACATGGGCATACCCCACGAATGATGATGAAGGGAAATTGCATGGTATAGTGCCTAACTTGTCTTTCACAAGGGTTCCCTATGCCTAACACCAAAAGGTTAAAGAGTACATTTGTAGCCAAGGCATGTTATCTTATAAGCCATGAAATGAAATGCACTTTCCCTTTAAGTCTAATCACTATTTCTTATCGTATAACTCCTATCTTCTTGTCCAACTTTACATATCCTTCTATTCCTTCGATTCTATTCTAACATATCACTTACTATCATTGCTCACATCAACATGGCCTTGCATTAAATTACACCTCCACAGCATCCAATGTTCACAACCACCAACCCTACTACGGTTATCCAAAGCATCTTGGTGCTGTCATTGCTTCCAACACTCCAATCCTACACTCTCACTTAACACTTTTAGCTACACTTTGTTAGGGAAAGATTCAACAACCCCACTTAGATTCATGTAACTTTTTACACTTTGAAAAGATCGAAATCATGTACTAAAGAGTAAAATTGTAGAAATTCATCTCAAAACAATACATTATGTAGTTATGAGAAAAGGGTAATACCGTGCATATCAAATATTAGATAGTATTAGACTATATCATATATTTTTATGATGCATTGTAAAGGGAGATTCAATTCAATCAAAATTTATTACCATAAAAAAAATCCTTACATAATAAAATTATGATAAAAAAAATTACGGTTATTAAGGGATTGCTTTTGAATGATTTAAATGAATGAAATAACCGAGTAGTAGAACATATAGTAAATCTCTAAGGTAAATTCGGTCCAAACATTTATTATACTATTTGCAACTCAACTCTATTTTATATTTTGCTATTATTTTACCTTGTACTTTTTTATTTTAAACAAACTAGATATGAACATATAAGCAAATTATTGTTGTAAAAGGTTAATTAAGGATAATAGAAACTACAGCATATCTCAGAAGTACATAAGAATATGATAATTTGTTCTGATTAAACAATAGTTGACTCAGTATGTTTGTTAAAATCACAACATTAGTTAATACACAAATGAAAAATAAAAAAGTTTGTAAAACTGGCCTAAAAAGTTTCTAGAAATTAATTATGCGTAAGTTAATTTTAATTTATCCAGAAATTAGTATTTTTTTTTTCTTTTTATCTGTTACGCATTCTTGTGAAAAAAAAGAGAGTGATTCAAACACGTCCTAATGTTATTATTTAGTTGATACTAGTGGGTTTTATGTCGATAATATGAATTATAGTTGTAAGATTGAACAGTTTTGAATAGTACTGAAAGGAAAAGGTTATCACCGTCGCATTATGGAGAAAGGTGGACTGAAGAAGAAAACAGAGGGACGAATTATTCAAATATGTAACTATTAATTATCAACCTTACTCATCAAAACCCACTGTTATTTTGTCTCTGAATTGACAGTATTTGAAAGTATCTACCTAGGAAGATAAGGTAGAATAAATTCCTGATTATCTAGGCATGCAGAGCTAGTGATCCAAAATAAAATTTAATTGATCTGTAGTCAAATTTGGAGCAGTTTAAATGGTGATGTGTATTAGCAAATATTTAAGTATTTTAATCCAACCTTTATGAAGTGATTGAGTGAGGCCTCTCTTTGGAAAAGAGAAAACCTTACCACTAATTTTGGATGCTAATGCCATGAGCTTATAGCTCCTAATGCCATGAGCTTATAGCTCCTAATGGTTATCCAAATTTCACTAACAGTGTTTATGTGTAGTACTTTCCTACTTTTCAAGTGGGTCTTGCGTGTTGACAAAAAGTTCCTGCATATGCATTGAACAAGACACAGAACTCATCTATTTGACAATGGTGATATTACCTTCAAACTCTCCTTCATGATGGTCTACAAGAAGTTCTCTGGACCATGAAGTTTCATGTTAAAGCTAATGAAGTTGGATTAAGAAAGTGTTTTGCTTTTCATTTATTATATGGTCAATTATGTGAACATGACCTGCATCCCAATGGACCATTGAACCTAATCACCATTGAGAAGTCATATAGGAACAATGTATCTTGAAACAAAAGAATCTACCTTTTCAAATTCAGAGTTACATGTTTGATTTTTTAATGTTTTATTCAACTAGTAGATAAGTATAAGTGTATATTAAACATATCTTAATGTTATTTGACGTGGGATTTATATTTCCAATACATTCTTCTTATATCGAAATTCCTAAACTTGTATATAAGACTTTATATTAAAAATGTCCTGATAGTAAGTTATTTTTAACACATCACTTTTATATTGATACTATTAAACTCGTATATGAGACTATATATTAAGGGTGACTTGATAACGGCTCAACAGTAAATATTTCTACAGACCTAATAATCTTATTAAGATAAACTCTCATGTTATTTTAAAAAATAAATTTTAAATCTAACTCAATCTTACAGTATTGGTTTGAGGCAAGATTTACACACAAGTATAAACTATTGAAAGACCTTGTCGATTGGGATTTCCAATTATAAAGCTTAACTAATAACTGATTGGGATTTCCAATTATAAAGCTTAACTAATAACTAATTGTGGGGGTGAGGGGTTTCAAATATATGCGTGTGTTTAATCAATACTGGAATTAACATTCTGAATCTATGAACCCTTCAACGAACTTGGTCTAGACAGCTGTTTGTTTTGTGAGCTGTTTGGATAGGCACTTTTTCACATGCTTAATTTATTATTACAGAACCAATATGCCCCACAATATAACCAGTTAGGTGAAGATCCAAACGGCAAGCAAGTGTACCGTTTATAGTTAACATGGCAAGGAAGACTGTGCATGCCCAACAAATTAGTCAGAGTGAATTTTAGGTACCCTTTGAAGGGGGAAAAGGAAAATGGGATGTCGGAAAGAAGCTAGAAAGTGAAAAGATCATGTGGACAAACCTGAAAGCGGTGCAACAGTGGCATTTGTACGGTGTGTCTCTGCATGTCATGGTCCCATCATCCCTCAGATTACAAAGTTAAACATGCAAGCAAACCTCATTATTCTAGTTGTTTATCTGTTTACTCTGTCTCTAGTATTTTCTTATACGTACATAACTGCACATTAACTTTCAAAAGCCAACTAGCTAGCTAACCATCATGCACTAATCCATCCAAGTTCTTCACTTCCATGCATAACTGCTGGTTAAGGAGCTTATTAGGATCAGATTAGACCTCAGTTCAAAAACCACTTATAAATTATCCATTTACGAAACCAGATTTATATCCACATTCTTGTTACATGTAAGTCTTTTCTTGTTATTCTTGTTCAGCAGATTCTTTGTGATGCCAAGTGTTGTTTAATATGTATTTTGTGTAACTTTCCATTATGATTTCCCTTTTGTCCATAAGAAAAGTTGCAAGAATTATATAATGGTTTAGTTTCTAACCTGAGTTGTGTGTGGAGAGTTATCCCAATAAGTTTATTTTGTAATTTTCCTCAAAATTTGCTTTGACTGTGAGCTAAATTTGTAAGTTAGTAAGATGGAAGTACTCAATAATGACCCACTTGAGTATATGCACATATATGTGACACACCCTTTGAGGTAGGGAGAGATAATATATAGTTGTTAGCTTTAACAAGAATCCAAAGCCATTTATTTGTTTTTAAGGCAACACTAAGACCCATTAATAGACAATAGATGAAGGGTGCATCCCAATTGGTGCAAGGCATTTGCTCAATGCTGCAACAAGACAATTAGCTATGAGTCAAAACATAGTACCATCATTTGAATGCCATCCAAATGCCCCTTAAATCTGTTTCCTCTTGGCTAAGCCTTCTTGGAAACCTTCTCCAGCTAAGCTTTCACTTTCATGGAACATTCTTCTTGTGAATGTCTGGTTTGCCCTCGTGGAAGCTTTGCTGCTGCATTGTCCCTCTTCACACTCTGAATTATGGACCTACTTTTTACATCAATATATTCTAAATTATCTTCTTGAAAAAAAATGGCTACAAATTAAAGTACCTTGCTGTGGCAGACACTGCACCATTGAGGAAGACTTCCTTGGACTATAGCTTAGACCGTCGTTAGTGGACAACAAACAAGCGAGAGAAGATAAACACTCATGATTTGATGAAATTGCAATCAAAATGTAAAAGTATTCAATCTTCAAACTGAGAGCTAAAAAAATCACAAGTATACTCTCAAATTTCAATTTCTACAACTTCATTAAACAATTGAAGAGAAACTTTATTTGTTTGTATTTAAAAAACAATAGCATTATGATTTGTTAATTATTTGATGCCATGTAAATATTAACTTTGCATTAAAAACAGTTATGTTTTTGTACGTGAAGATCTTGAAATCAAGTGGGGCTGGATTTGCTATGGCCATGCAAAGAAAGTTTTTTTCACAAAATTTTAACCAAAAATAGAAAAAAAAAATGCTTTGATGAGACCCACATACAACAGTCTCCAAAAGGGTGAAGGCAGCAATTTAAGTAACTCACACGTGAATATATATATATATATATATATCATCTTAGCCTTATATCCATAAGTGTGTTCCTAGTTTTAGCATTAATATTGATCACTATCTTCTCCTTCAAGCTGGGATATAAATCTTTTGTCTGCGTTCTGAGATAGGGTAATTGGTCCAAGTCGGTGATTCATGGTACAGAAATCTTATTTATTAGAAAACAGAAATATATTATAGAAGTTAATGCAAGATATAATTTATCAAAATTAAACAGTAGTGAATGAGCGGTAAGGTGAATTAGGGGTGAATATATAGGTTTTTTATTTCAATTATGTTTGGATGGAAAACGAGCATGAAACCCTAGTCCATAGACATCAAAAAGTTTTCCTACATTGCGATAGAATAGAAAATAACAACAGCAAGTAGTTAATTAATGTGACCATGCACCAACCAGCAATATCTCATGGTCGGATATTCTTTGACATCTCAATGTTCAAACTTGCAAATAATGTTTACATTAAGATTTACGCGTAAAAAACATTTTAAGCTGTCATTAAAAGTATTGGAAATTAAATTAATGGTTTGTGTTGTGTTATATACCCTCTTCTTGTTGATCTCTTTTCGTTAAAAAGAAACATGAATCACCACCGCAAGCTCATCTTTACATAACACTCACCATTTTCCGCGTATTATATAGCTTCTTCAGGGTACATTCATGAGTAAAAGTAATGTACTCAAAAATGTCTTTGGATAGTTGAATACAAATTAAAATAAAAGTAATCCTTATACAAATTAATTCATTTCATATATATAGGAACTCAAATTGTATCTACATATTTACTACCCCAATTAAAATTATTTTTAAATTGTTGAAATTCAATTAACCACTTACCATGAGACCCTAAACTCAAATGTAACGTTCTATTGCTAAAGGGTTCTCTTTTAGAAAATTTACAAAGTAGGTGTGTAAACTTTTGAAATTGCAAATTCATCCTCGTCATTAATTTAGACAGTTTGCTGGAAGGTGCTTTAGACGGAATTTCTGGAAGGCATCATGGTGGTAACGCTTTGATCGGTGGCAATACTTCTTTATTGCTTCACTGAATATACCTTGATTTCTAATCCTATACCAATAACACTATGGTTGCAAAAATTCGTCAAATCACACAGTCACGAAACAAAAATTGTATTTGATTAGTGATCAATTGGAAAAATTCATGACTGAATAATAAAAATTGTTGATGTCAATGTTGTATTTGTGCTTTCATTCTCATTGAGAGTGTGCCTACGTAATCATAGACATATGTATTGTAGCGAAGGACTTAATAGCAATTATTAAAGTTATGCATCTTGATATATCCCAACCATTTACCAAAATTAGATCACAATATATTCCAACTATTTATACACATATCTTCTCCTATGTCTATTATATAGTTTTCAATCTTTAGTTCTTAGTTTTCATTTCTCCGTTTCTATAGGAATACATGCGATTATATTCTGAAGTGAGTTATTGATTAGTACTGAGAATATAATAATAATAAAAATATTACTTTTAATGTATAATAATAATAATAAATTTATTATTTTAAGGTGTTTATTTATTTATATCAATCTGTTAGATCTCTATTTAGCTAGAGTAGGTCCTAATATGTTCTTAATTATGATTTATAAGATGTTTATAGTATGATATCTGTTAATTGTATAATTAGATTCTAATCATGGTTGGAAGGTGTTCATAGAGAGTGTTCGATGTGTCCAAATTATCTTTTAGGCATTTCAACATCTAGGATAGTACAATATCAATCATAATTTTTTAGAAAAATCTCATTACTAATGTTCCAAAAATTATTAAATGATAATAATTTTATTACTCACCAGACAAAAAGTAGTCAAGAATGTGTGATAAAAAAAACTATATTTTCCTATTCTGTTACGACAATATTAAGGATTGATAACTTCAATTATTGGAAGTTTTTGAAACAATAATATCTAATTTGTTTTTTCAAGAATTATATAATAACGTGTTTAGAACATGTTAAAACCTCAACATCTCTAAAAAAAAGCCAAAAGATGAGAAGAAAACGGAAGGAATATAAGAAATTAAAAGAAAGTAATCGTTAGTGAAACCCAAATCTTGTGTAACAATTTCTTATATGATGTTTATAATTTAGCAAGATTAATAAAAAAAATTTAATGATCAAATAATCTATAATCAAATAAACATTAAGGAATTGTTAAAAAATATTTGTAAATATAGTTATTTATAACATTTAAAATAAAAAAAATGAATGATAAAAAATAGTATTGAATATTTGAATTTTTTTAGAAAGAAAGAAATAATTATATGTAATATATACTATGAAAGAGAAATAAAATATATCTATAATTAGTATAATATATATAATATTTTCATAATAAAAAATAATAAAAAAAAATTATAAAAATAAATAGTACTTCAATATTATTATCTAATTCTTACAAATGAAATGTTAGGGGGCTCCAAGAAACCTTAATCCCTAAAGTACTTCCCTTTTTCACCTTTGAATTTAGTTTTATAGGATCACCATTGTTATGTCTTAAAGATGAAGCATAAAACCATACTATACCGGTCTCGTTTTTCCGGTTTTTTCTAGTCTTTATTGAAGTATTCAAGTTGGGTCTATATTGGAAAGATTTAAAATTAATTAAAATATTATTTATGAGAAATGAGAATAATAATTCATATATTAATTTTGAAAAAAGTTTAAGCTTTAGAGAGTTACATCATATAAGTAAATATGGCAAAATATACAGTTTATTCATGTTAGATAAGAGTGTGAAGGGTTTTCACTATACGTGTAAAAATGTGATTTCATTTATTTATTTATTATTATTATTTATTATTTATTTATTTATTATTATTATTATTATTATTATTATTATTATTATTATTATTATTATTATTATTATTATTTCACCATCAGTGTCGTACTCAGTCCACACTGTAACAACAAAATCGATCTGAACTTTTGGTGTTGGTTTGGAAGCGAGCTAAGTGAATACAACACCCCAATATTTGTCTTTCGTCAGAAAAAAAAAAAATCCATTTTGAGTTTTCATTCAAAGTTGATTTATTGCTCTTAAAAAGTTTCTACAAAATTCATACTTAGTAATCTATGAAGGGTATATGACAGATTTCAGTCTCATTACTAAATTTTTCATAATATAGCAAGAAATGAGTTTCTTGCATAAATTTTTAATATTTTACTAACTACTTATACTATATGACAAATTCCATCAAAAGGAAATTAAGTTTAAACCTTTAAATTTAGTTAATTAGGTTGCATTACAGACTTTTATAAAATCTATTAGACGTGAGTGGTCAATCTGTTTACAAATTATACTATATTTTGTTAAAAGAAACTATTAATATTTAATATATAATCCTACATATTAATTAACAATTAAATCATGATGTACTTTACTTGAGGTAATGAATAGACACAATATTTTTTTTTCTGAAATTAATAATTTAAGTGTGATAGACTTTGGACGAATTCACTTATATAATTATATATATGCGCGCAGTTTACACAGGTCTTGTTTAATAAATTCATATTCATTATTTTATTTGCGCTTGAATCTTGCCTTTATTTATATCTTTTAGTTTGACCTACTAAATATTGATGTATTTAAGATAGAATATTTTACTCAATTATAAATAATTTTTTGCTTATAAAAAATAGTCCTTATTATTAAAAAAAAGAATAGATGATAGTATTGACTGTCATACTAACATTTAATGTAATAATAATATGTCAATGTCCTATAACACCTTTAAATATTGTATGTCGAAGAAAAAAAAATACACACTGACTGCTAATGATTATTGTAAGAACATTTACCTATTGTTGCGAAAATGATAACAATAAAATGACAGAAAAAAAATAAAATATTAAAAGAATACACTTAACCATCATAAATTATATATATATTAGAAGAAAATAATAAACTAGGTTCAAATAAAAATATTGATCTAAAACTACACATTATTAAAATCAGTTTAATCGAACTCTAAGAAAAGTAAATTATTTTATTAAGTTAAAACACATAAAATTATTATAAATTTTTTTCCTTATTATGTAAAAATCTTGCGTTGTTTTAATTTGTGTTAATTTTACAAAAGAAAATAAAATAAAAATGTTAAAGTGGATTTAATTGAATTAAGTTAAAACTAGAATAAAACAATTAATAAAATTAAATATGTTGAAGATATAACTGGTCTAGTCGATTTTAATCTTTTTAATTGTAATACTTATATTTATGTTTATTTAAGTTAATATAGATTTAGTTGATATTAGTATATTTTTTAATATTTATTTAAGTTATTATCAGCTTAATTAATGTTGAAAGAATTTGTTTTTAATATTTATTTAAGTTGGATCAATTGAATTGACATTAATAAAATATATTTTTTAATATTTATTTAAGTTAGTGTCCATTAATAGAATCTATTTTTAATATTTATTTTATCTTGTGTTTGCTAAGTTAATGTTAACTTTACGATCTATGTGTCTTGTAAGTTAAAATATGGATTGTAGATAATATTTAATCTAAAGTAAATAAAGAAATAATGATTTTGGCATCCGTAAATTCAATTTAAGTTTCTTTGCTTTGTGTATGTATATATATTATAATCACAATCAGATGAAAAAAGCAAAAGCAAATGTGAAGAAGAAATCTATAACTGTGTTTCAATTGCTCTTGCCGAAATTTTTGGTTTTCTTGTTGAAGATTTCTGCTTCTGGTTCCTAAAGCTGATTCTATTACCATTGACGATGTAGGAATGCTTCTAATTCCGAGTTGTGGTTTTGTTTTCTCAGTTTTTACTCACATGGTGGTGGTGACAATGGTTGTGGTCAAGAAACTATCTTCAACTTTTAATATGAGAGACACTTCCTCATATTCCAACATTATTTTTATGGATTAATAAATCAATATATATTATTGTTGCATGACATAACTTACTTGGTTTTTAAAATTTTAACGGTACGCTCCGATAATGTTGGTTTAGTGGACGTTATATAAAATAAGTATAGCATCAACTAAGCTAACACTACATAGAGTCGGTATAGCATCAATTAAATATAACTTTTCTTTTATATATACATATATTCTTATAAATTCTAACTATATATAAATATATTGCTAACATAAATAATGCCTACATTAATAGCTTAATTTGTGTAGGTTATATTAAAAAATTCATCCAATATTAGCTAAGGTTTAGTGTTTTAAGTAGTTAAGATTAAACTACTTAAAATAAAATAATTTTAACTATACATAGATGCTAAAAAGAAAAAGAAAATAGTGATTTTAGAAATTGAATGAGTAATTGAATCTTTAATTTGTAACTGTATGAAAGCATCTTATGCATGTACATGTTGACCTAACAAACCATGCATCTGATCTCCGTAGAGCTTAATTATTACGTAAAGATCGACCCATTTATCAATAATTTAGATCTGTTTTAACATGATAAATGTAGTAAATTCAAAGAAATTGTGCAAACTAGAAGCAATTGAATGATAAAGTTTAAACCTTATAATAGTAAAGTTCTTATGGTCCATCACACAATTGAAAAATTTAAACCTTGCCTGAAGTCCTTATTGAACTTATATACACATTGTGCAAAACCTTTTTTCTTTCTCTTTTTACGATAATGAGGATCGAATTTAAGATCTTATACATCTGTTTCAATTTTGTTATCACTAAACCGATTTTTATGAATACGCACATAGCTTTTACATGGGTGGATTTTTTCTAGTATGGTGTACCAAAAGTATTTAATTAGTACCCTATAGCAATTTATTGTGAGTGATCCATGGTGCTCAAAAAATTATTTCATGGAGTATTACACAGTAAACAATTATCAGAGGAAATGAACTGGACCAATACGAGCTGGTTTTTAGATTGCATCCCAACTGTTTGTTAAAATGACCCATGCCCATTTTGGGTTAAACATTCGCAACAAAGAGAGACTAATCATCGAGGAAGAGGCCTATTAATTTCACACACCGTAACGTAGCTTTCAATATCAAATATGTGATTAAAATTAATTTGAGTAAATTTCTGAATTATATTTCATCAATAGTGCTGCAAAACCAATTCCACGAAAATCTAAAACAAACAAACAACACCAAACGTTTCTGTAAATGAAAACTTCCCATCAGCATGTGCAACGTGAAAGTGAACAAGTACTGATGAGAAGACTAACATGATGACTCTTCAAGCATATTATGCTACGGACATATGAACATGGCTGAACAACATGGGGCCAGTGACCACGTGGCACAGCCTAGTTCAACCACCAATGTTGGTCCTCTTTGCAGGTTTATTCCTGTTCCTTATTATGTTGACCTCCACACTCCCTCACTCCATTTCAATATTACCCCGCACAGCCCCATTCTCTGGCCAGCTTTTCTGAACGGGAAAAACGATGAAGGTGATTGAATTGAAACCATGCACACAACCTTTTTGTTCCTCATGCATATTTTCCATTTATTGTACTACTTTTCTCTAGATTGGAAGTTTATCATATGTAGTGTTCTTATAGGTATATTCATGTTATCTTCGTGAATTGTTTTGTCACAGATCTTCAATTGGGTGCACAAGAGGTTTCATCATAACTCTCTGAAAGGTTTGACCTCTATCTATAACTTCTCTCATTTGCAATTTAATGAATCTCATCCTTCACAAGCTCCAAATATAGTGCCTATAAACAAATCTTCATGATTATGTACATAGGTTGTTAGTTATTCTCTGATGAACTTTACTGTTTAACCTAGTCAATGGGATTATATGATCCATTTAACCAACCTTGACTAGTATGATAAAGCTTTGTTTTTCATGTAGTTTCATCTTCACTTCTAATGAATCTTTTGGTTTCACTCAGATGGGTTTGCTTCAAACATGAAAAAGACTGAACCTACAATTACCAACGCGGATAGTCAAGCTTTGCTGAAACAAGTGGCCCTTACTGAATCACTTTGTGGATGGGAAGACGGAATTCTAACCATTGGCACTCTTGGCTATGATCCCTTGAAGTCCATGAACCCTCACAAAGAATACTTTGCTTTGGAAATTGAAGTTGAACAAGAAGATGGTGAAGGAGAGGAGAGCATCATAGTGGATGAGGAGGAGGAAAAGTGCTATAATGCTGAGCAAGAGGAGCTGAATCCATTGATATACAACACATTTGAGCACAGCCCTGAGAATATTATCAGTGAAAACCATGATGATGGGGATGTGGTTAGGAGTTTCAATGAAATTGTTGTGGCTCCACCTGTGATTTCTTATGAAGTGATGGAATCATACGATGTGGAGGCTGATGAAAAGAAGAAGAAAGGAGAGAGGATCACATTGGCTGATCTCTTCTTAGCTGATTCTGATGTTAAGATAAAGCTTAACCCTGCCAAAGTCTGCCACCTTGCTTCAAGTGAAAAACCAAACCTTAAAGCAAAGCATGGACTCTCTTTTGCCAAGAAGCTCATTCCCCGCGTTAAGGACAATCCCCATCCAATGAAAGATATAAAAAAAGTAAGTTATTACAGAAGAAAAAGCCATGCCTTATAACAGTTTGATATTCAATAAATTTTCAATGATATAGCATTTGTTTAACTAAGTTTTCAATAAAATTAGTTTATTACATTAAACTAATGTTTAATAATAAGTTTTCGGTCTTTATTACGTCAATTATAAATTACTATCGATCTAGAATATAATATATTATGTTAAATTTGAGTTAATTGATATAATATCTTTTTAAATATTTATAAAAATATCACTGTATTTTTGTTTATGTCGATTTCGTGTTAACCGACTTATTATCATTTTGCAGAATGTGTATTTTTAAGTGCAATGCCAAAATTTTGGTTGTTTCTTGGAATTTATGTGTATGTAGTGTCGGAACCACAGATTGCAGATTGCTTGAATTAATTTGATTAAGTAAAATATGTAATGCTGTGGTGTAGCTGATGAAGAAGATGTTGAAGAGGAAAATCCACCCTGATCTTGACGTTAAGAATCAGAAACCAGAAGGTGAGGAAGTGAGTGCAGCAGGATTAAACCTTGACGATAATCACATGAATGAAGGCAATGACTCAAGTTATTTCCTTTCAATTTAAGGTATGGCAGCTCCAAAATCCCTATTCCTGCAATGCCTTCTATTAGTAATGTTGAAAAAAAAAGTATATATTATTATATATCACTAAACGTTAGATATTAATTGAAGTTGAAATATTTTATAAAAAATATCATTAAACAAAGTAAACATAAAATACACCAATGAATAGAAAATGTTATCTTTTTTCTTATAGAAATGGAGGTTCCACATTGGTTGTCTTGATAAGGATGTGAATCACATTCTTAATTTGATTATTAATCATAGTTACCCCTCTCCAAAATCAATATTCCTTTTTATGGATTGGAACATGAATAGACAATTAATTAATCTTCAATGTTCCCACATAGAATTTCTTACCATTATTCATTCTCTTATCTTTAGGTCGGAAACAAACGTCCCTTCATATTTTTAATTTTTGACCTTAACTTTGTAAGATGATTTTAGGTGAGTGATGCCACTCACACATTCACTTTATATTTGTGAATCTAATCTTTAGTAATCATATATTTATCAGTTGGCGCAGATCAGTATATCATATTAAGGTTAAACTCATAATCTGTGTGTTATTAAATCAATTTTCATCTGTCAAAAACTATATATGTCAATCAAAAATGTTTTATGACAAACACTTTCTTTTTAATTCTATGAACAAATGTTGTAAACCAGTGTTTTCTTATAGGCTACTATCGTTTGCTTCTTTATACAGATATGTTTTTCTGTAAACTCATAAACCTTGGCAGGTAAAAAAGAAGCTCTTGCAATAATTTTCTCATCAAACTTTTTGTTTAGTGAGAGTAGGGTAGCTATGATACCATGCATGTAAACCCTTTTGTTTTCAACCACAACATCTAATCGATTTAACAAGTCATAGCTTAGAAATTTACAGCCATACTAGAGAGATGTATGCATGCATTTTCAAGCAAGGAGGTCATTTTCCAAATGATAGTCATGGACCAATTATTTGTAATAAATGGGTCCCTCCTACAAAATAACCCTGAAAAATCCAAGCAGGGAAGTCAAAATAACATCTTCTCATCAATCTTGAAAAGTGGCAATCATGAATTGCATTCTCTTGTTGTGACCTTTTGCCAGCCAACTAATGGGAAAAAGAGGGGACAAAAGCCACGATATTTATCTATTTGTTCTTCTACTTTTATTCATAATTTTGTTAACACTAAACCATATATATGACATTTAGGTTATTATAGGATACTTTTCTCCACAATTTCCAAAACTCTAATTGTGTTCATGATCTTCTTAATCAACTTTTATTGGTATCTGTTAAAGAAATGTTAGAAAAAGGAGTTTGAGTTTAAAGTGATTTAGTTAAGACCACTAGTTAACTTTATTTATTTTTTTTCAAAACAAGGGAACTAGTTAAGTGATTTGATTAAAGGCAATGGTGCATTTATTTTATCTTTTTCTATCACATTGTTATATTCCTTTCTATAAAATATATAATTTTTAATATTATTTCATTTTATAGAGGCTATATGTAATTATGTATAGCTATAATTGTAGGATTTGATGGAAATATATAAAATTAAACATAAAGGCATACACATTATCATCAGCTTGTCAGCTGTCAAAGGCAATCGGTTTTTGTATTGACTTTCTTCTTATCATATAGCTATTATTGGGTTTAAAAGTAACTACATGATTCTTCCATGAGTTCGACCTGAAAAGAAGGAACAAGAAATTTTTATTTCTAGTTAACATATTATTAACAAACTTTATACAGCTGATTAGCCATTTACAAAATAAATTAAGTAAAATTAACTTAATGAAGAAATGAGTTAAAGAACAGGTATATTTACATATTTGCATATACATTATATTCGAAACTCACGACGTGAAGAATGATGATATAGGGACATATAAACACTACACACCATATCTCACCCTTTATAAATTAAAATCAAACTTGTATGAGTAACAAATTATTTACAGTTAAACAAAAGATCTATTTATACTACAGTGTTTGGATTTGCTGATATACTATAAAAATATCGTTTCAAAGTTCTTTTTTTAAAATATTTATGAATGTGAATTAAAATTAATTTCTTATCTATTTCGTTCACTATAACTATGAAATTAGTTTTGGAGTGAAATAATTTGTGGCTTGTTGCAGGTACTAGCTAGTGTTGAGCTGGTGGGAGTATCACTGTTTAATTATCTGGAAACGTAGATTTGTTTATGATTATATATGTAAGATTAAATACTTAGATTTTCTTCTTGTTTCTTTATGACCAATGCATTGAACCCATGTGATCATTCTGTAATTTGTGGTATCCTTTTGCTTCTGTTGGCTTTAGTTTAATTTGACGTAAGAAGTGGATGTCTCAAGTATATGTATGTGCCTGTCGTTGAGGTTTATATTTTGGCCCCCCTTTTAGGCTTAGTTTTAGATAATAATTGGATTTAAATGCATGCAAGCAGAGCATTTATGGTGCAAAGAAATAATAAAGAAAAAATCTTCCACCAAAAAATGACAAACGAATGAAGGAATGCAAATCTTATATATTTTATTGTGGGTGCTACATCGTTCACAACAAAGTAATATGAGTGTCCCAAAAATTATTGTGTCCCCACCCTCACAAAAGTTGGTGCTTAGTGTTTGTCTAAATATTGCATGAATATAAATTAACAGTTTCTATGAAGTTCTACTCAAACACCATTAGTTTTAGTTTTAGTAGAAGACGGTAGAAACAATGTGATTTCTTTCCTTCAACTTATTTATTTTTGAAAAAAAGAAAAAGATGTTTAGATATTTTAAAAGCCAAAAATAGTTTAGTTATATATATGATTGGATTTTGAAACTATGTGCTCAAGAATCACAGGAACGCATGCAATAAAAAATTCTATTCTCGAGACCTGGTTCGAATGCAAGGCAACCAAACTCAATACAAGTCACATTAATTACACGATTCTCATTCTGGGCATAGTTTTAAATCGTTCCATCAATGACTAGTTAATTGAAAACATTACAAAATAGGGAAGATTACTGTGAAAATGAAAAAAAATAAATAACAATATTATACTATATTGGTTGACGCATGAAGTAACATGGTGCATTTTTGTAAATAAATGTTGTATATAATATCAGTTTTTATTAGAATCATTGTTGTTTGTGGGTAATACTAGGTCGCGAAGAGAAATGTTTTTCTGTAGTTTGTTGTTTTCATTTTTTTAGCATTGTTTCACCTTCTCTTTTTCTATTTTGGTGATGATGCATCTCCACGCCACCCCTCATCGCAATGTACCATGCTAGCACACGAAATCTATAATGTGAAACCACCTCATCCTTAAAACTCAAGGGAAATAACATTTGCATGAAAGGAGACAAGTCAAAAATAAAATTTAAGAGAGTTTGTACCAAGTAAGTTTCCTTGTTCTTTTTATCTAACCTTCCATTGCTTATTTATCTTATCAAGGCAAAGACAAGTTAAATCATTTCATTATAGTATGCAAGTCTTAATCCTATAATCTTGCATTGACAATTAAATTTTGATTCTAATAAACAAGATAACTTTTGTTCCTCTAATTAATATAACTTATCTAATATGAAACATGTATTAGATAAAGAGCATGGTGTTACAACTTTGTAATAAATTTATATTCTTTATGTATAGTAGTATAAATTAAATAATTTTTCATATATACATTTCTGCATTCAAACTCATGTGGAGTCTTTATGATCATAATATATAAGTGTTTTATCTATTTTATTTACATTTGCTACGATATATCAATATCTTTTTTATCAAATACATCTGTATCACTTGCCTATACTTTAATATGCTTTGAAAATCATGTCTTGTTTTAAAGTTTATATCTCTCGTACACATATTTCACCTAAGGCATCGCTTTGATATTTTACCTTGATAATATATGTTTCTCATGCTTTGATAAACATATCTTATAATATTTTAATAATGTAAGCTCTAATCTAATATCTTGGTTTATCTTAAAGATTTCAAATGACTAGTATAGATGATTCATTTTAACAAGAAAAAACTCTTTCAAAAGAGATAAAAGGAATTCATCGTTTTGTTCATTAAATATTAAGTCTTTATTTCAAAAGAAACATGTAAATAAAATGAATAGATAAAACACATTTTGTATGTTTTCTTTGTAAAATAAGGTTTAGACCGAGTTCAAGAGGGGAGTGAATTTAACTTTCAAAATCTTTTCGCAAATATAAAGTGTTCTTGAAATAGAGAATAAAAATTTTTGATTCAATCAATCAACTCGTGTAGTTCTGGACTGTCCAGTAAACAATCAATTATACACAACGAAAATTATTAGAAATAAATCCAGAATATAGTTTTCAGTACAAAGATATGTTAATCCAGAATGAAGATGATTAAACACAGTTCAGTAGATTTAAAGAATGAACAATAGAAATAACCCAGAAATACAGTTGATTCAGATATATGTAAACTGATTCAGAACATAAACATATACCCAAAAATTCTTAGTGAATAGCAAGATTCAGTGATCAGTTTATTGGACAAATGCAAGCAAATAATAAAATGATCAACAGGAGAGAAGAGAAAATAAAAAACACAAATATTTATCCTAGTTCACCCTTCCTCAAGGGCTACGTTCAGTCCTTTGCAAACTAGCAAAGATTTTCACTAAAAAGATCACAAGATCAGTTAACAACCCTTGCTCTCAACAAGTTATTACTGCTCCCCGCAGTACACACTGGTCCCCGCAATACTCACACCTCACTGAACCCCTAAGCTAGTGTGAAACCAGTGCAGAAACCCACTACACCAACACCACTTGCAACCCGTAAGCAAACACTGCTCCCCGCACAATCACACTCTACTGAATCCCTCAACAGATGTGAGACCAGTGCAGAAACCCACTGCACCAACTCAATTACAAACCCAGTAATTGAAAAACAACAAACAGATTACAAGAATTGTAAGATCAACAATTGATCACTAAGTACTTCAACACAGAACATATTACAATGACTAAAGATCAGGTGTAGAAGACTTAGCTTTGGTCCAGAACCAAAGTCGCAAGAACCTCACTCAAGGATGCTTCAAGATTCACGTTCTTGGAGGTTTCTTGTTTTGAAAAGCTTTTTCAAAGGTGTTCGCACAAACTAGGCGTTATTTCTCACTTTAGAATATCTCAATGAATGCTTTTTGAAAATCTTAGTTATCTGAAATGATAGTGTCAATTCCTTTATATAGCCAAATCAATTTTTAAACAGCTTAGTTGTCACAATTTCAATTAATTGAATAAACCATTCAATTGATTGAATTGACCGTTAGAAGACATAGTCAAAGATTCCACTTGTAACAGAAATAAAATAACTGTCACAATTCAATCGGTTGTTTCAAGTATTCAATTGATTGAAAATATTTTTAACAAAAAATTGTTTAGACTATTTTTCTTAAAACCAGTTTAATAAAAATAGTTTTAATATTTGTGAATTTCTTAGCACCTCAAGAATGATGAATCATGCAACTAATGATTAAGAACCAAGCCAACAAACAAACCCAAATAAGGACCTAAGACCAAATCACCCAACCATCTTCATGTTGGCTCAAAGTCATCCACTTGAACAATTCTAGTCCAAGTTGGTTTCAACAAATTTTTCATGAAGCAGTCTTGATCAACTCACGTGCTAGGCATTGATCTAACATAGTCCAGATTCAATCCATCAGAACTTCAGCAAGCTATGGTCTTTATTGACTTCATCAAATCACATGCTTAGTATTGATGCTAACATGCTTCATATAGAATTGACATTGTTTATCATAGTAAAAGAAAAGACGAGATTGTTAAGAAAAAAAACAAGTTATTAGAAAACGAAAGACTTAATCTTATACTCTTGTAATTGACACCCAAGTCTTGACCAAACAAAATATTTTTTGTTTGTCTAATATAAGCTACCAAGTATGAAACAAGTATTAGATGAAAACAAATGACATTAAATCATGAACAAAGCTCAAGTTATTATCAAGATGTAAGCAAAAATTCCAAGATCAAATGAACTATGAACAAACAAGTTACACAAAAGCCTCAGATGCAAAGAAGAGTTAGATGTATATGTTAAAATTAGATGACCCTGAAATCAATGGACGCACTACTCTAACAGAAAACCTTATCAAAACACCCAAGATATGCAAGATAGAGTATAAAAGATTTGAAGTGTCTTGTTGAAACAATCGTCTCTAAAGAAACTTAGAAAAATGAAATTTCTAGACGTTATTGAACAATAAATGCATCTAAAGAAAAAATATAAATGCTATGTTAGACACTAAAAAGCAAAGAATACATAAGGTTATTAAAAGCTCATAACAAAAAATCTTTTACAACTCAAGAATAATAAATGCATACTTTTCAACAAAGATCCTCCAATAATAAAGTTCATCAATTTTTGTGAGCTTAATTTAGTATTGTTAGTGATATAGATATATCTCAAAGATAAAGGTATTTCTTACACATCTCAATTGCTACATAGCAAATGATGTTAGCAAAAAAGTTATGAATCTATGAAAAAATTGTGACTCACAATGTTCTAGAGCATGATTCTACAACAATCCTTTTTGGATGCCTATATAAGGTGAAGTTGCAGTTGGCTCTAAAAGGGGGTTGAATAAAGCATGAACTCAAATCACTAATTATAAATAAATGAAAATAATGTATATCAAAGTAGAGAGCAATTGACACAAATTCATATTAGTTCACCCTGCAACTAGGGTTATATCTAGTCTTTTTAAACCAACAACTTAAGAGTTTTCACTAAATAAGTTTTAACACCTCTTCAGGACGAGTATTATACATCTTTTCAGGCATGAGTTTTACACTTCTCCAAAAATGAGTATTCTACACCTCTCTAGACACATGAGTTTCAATACCTCTCGAAGAACAAGTATTCTATATCTCTCCAAATAAAACCAATTCTAATATCAACAAAAAAAAAACTGCGGGATAAGGAGAAATTATTCTATACTGGTATGTTTGGACTTGAGGTTCTTTTGTATGACAAAGATGTTGTATACACAAATATTAATAACCACCTTGTTCAATTCTCAAAAGATAATAATGAAAACTCTATTGTGACAAGCAATTTCCTTTCCTTTGTATATTTCATCACTCTTCATTAAATCATTTCGTCTAAGAGTAAATATTTTGATTATTTTATCATTGTCTGTGAAATCATATCTATGATACGCAGTTCCTTTAGTAAAAAGTTGAGGTATTCAATTGATTTGTAGAATTTATAAGAGTTGGGAAAGTTTAAAAGCATATCATTAGAAGCAATATTTAAAAATAATATTTATTTTGATACATTAATAATCTTATTAAGAGTAAAAGTTGAGGTCAATTTAAATATATTTTTTCTCATAACTTTTTAAAAACAAAATCATAACAAAGTATCGAATTCCAAAACAAATAATATATTAAATATGTTAATTGATCTACACTATGTTATCTTAATAAATTTATGATCCCGTTTATATAGACTTATACTACATTGAACTGTTGACCAAGCTAAACAGATAATGATAGAAATGGATAAGGAAAGTTTTTAAGCCCATAGAAGAAGTCAAAAAGGTTATCCATTACTACCTTGTCAGGACAGGTACCAAATTGATCATATAATTATTGCCTGCCTAATAATGTTTCCTTTCTTGTTAGCCCTCAAAGTATGTTCTTGTTTGCTACATGAACTAATCAATCCTGTTTGTGAATTTTGTCTTTAAAGTATATATCAAGACATGAGAGATGGATTGAAAAAAAAAATAATAAAAAAAAATAAAATA
>Ga0209489_104646_pt1 | contig 25053 bp, 8 predicted proteins | sample SiratrowhiteBW_FD_187527 | JGI IMG/M metagenome (GOLD analysis project Ga0209489, IMG submission 187527) | Root nodule microbial communities of legume samples collected from California, USA - Siratro white BW (SPAdes) (version 2) | ecosystem: Host-associated > Plants > Roots > Nodule | place: USA...
AATAATATTATTATTATTAGCATTTATAATAATAATAATAATATTAATAATGTTAATATTAATGTTAATAATAATTATGATAATAATAATTAATATTATTAATATTCATGACAACAATAATATTATTATATTAATAATAATAATAATATTAATAATAATATCAATAATATTATTATTAATGATAATAATAATAATAATATTTATAATAATAATGTTGATAATAAAACGATAATAATAATATTAATAATACTATTATAATAATAATATATTAAAAATATTAATATTAATAATAATAATAATATAAATATTTGTATATGAATTTACATAGGGATTTAATCCGTGGGTAATAATCTGGATACAAATTCATATGTAATGCTGATTTTTAATATGGATTATGTTACATACGAATTTACCTAGAGATTAAGTCTGTATGTAACACTTTGAGTAAAATTCGTATGTAATTCTGTATGTAATGTTGATTTTAATATGAAGTATATTACATACGAATTTATATATAGATTAAATTCGTATGTAATATCCTGCATGCAAATCTGTATGTAAAAATCCATATATAATATTAATTTTACATAGAAATTGAAATTTGTAAATAATTTCGTATATAATGCTGATTTTACATACGGATACAAATTCATAGATAAAATTTCATGTGTAATACAAATTTTTCTTACGATTTTTCATCCCTATATAATTTTCGTAGATAATTTAAGTTTTTTTTTTTTAGTATTAAGCTAAGATTTATACAGATTTAATTTTTCCATTTGATACATATGTTATCATAATTAAGTATTTTGGTATATCAAGATCCAATTACGTAAAATTAACTCTTCAAGATACCACCATCGTGGGATTAAATATTTAAGAAGCTTTGTTAACCTAATATTAGATGATGAAGTATAGACATGTTGCTTAACAAATGCACAAAATAGGTTGTACGCTTTTTTTTTTTTTTTTTTTTACTGCAGTTATAAAGAAATGAAAAAGTAATAAAAATTATATTATTTGTAAAACATATCAATATCAGTTGTCATGTTAACTATCATATATTATCATTAAATAACACGTAAACAAAATCAGTTAAATGGTAATTGTAACATACGTAATTATTAATTTGTGTAAGTAGTCATTTTAATTCTCATTCTTGTATTTTTTTTTTTTTTTTAACAAATTTGATCCACGTCTTACTGTATGTAAAGTCAATAAAGTATTAAAAACATATTAATTAAAAAACCGTTAAACTAAATTAAAAATACATTCATCCAAACATAAATCTTAAACCATTCAAACACAAGCCATGATCAAATATTAAATTCATAACCATCAATATTCTAATTGCCAAAAATTAGTCAAATCTATTTTTTTAATTAAAGCTAGAAATAAAAAGTCCTAATTCCCCAACTCTGATTATTAATACTTTCTTAGTAAATTAACACGTAATAAAAAAAATATAAATATGTACAAGTAAAATATTTTTAGTAACAAGTATTTATCATATTCATTGTTCGTGGAAAAGCATGGTATAAATATAAAAGGAGGAAATGCTAGTTGCATTAGAGAAAGAACAAAGTAAAAGCCCAAAAATAAAAGTATGGAAATGAATGACTCAGACGCTCCTTAACTTCTTTTATCGTCTTGTCAACGTCCATCTCCCATTATTTCTTTCATCATCAAATTCGAAATGCACCATTCTTAGAAATGTTCCCTTTTAGGTAAAATCAAAATTTCATCTTAATAACAATTTTTATTTTTATATCAAAATAAAAGTTACAGTCATAGAAAAAAAAAAAAAAACATCAATGCTATTTATATTACCATCTCTATTTTTTTTCCCTTAATACTTTGAAAACACCGAGGTGGGAGAAAAAAAATCCGTGACAAAAAGAAAATGTAAACTGAAAAACAGAACCCTAAGCCCAACAAAACGTTCCTTTTGTCCGTGTCAACTACTGGACCAGTGTTTACTTTTCGTCACCCGCAAAAGCTTTTACTTATTTAAGAAAATTCATCAAACTTCCCCACAAATAATCTTTTGGAACTCATATAAAAACATTTTGAACTTTTCAAAAACCACCAAATTGATCCCAAGTTTAAAAAATCAGATTAGTTTTTGTTATTTAAGCCCATAAATTCAAGTGTCCCTTTATTTATAATGAAGGTATATTTTATAGATTTTAGGTAATTGTTCTCTTATCTTCTGAATTTCAACTAGTATTATATAATCTTTAAAATTCATATCTTTTTCAGCCAAGCTCCATCGTAAATTATCGACTGAGTTACAATGATACAATTTAAATTTAAATTAAACACTTCATTTAAAATTAAAACTTCATTCAAATTGAATAAAATCTTATGAAACTTATGTTCAATTTAGAATTTTTAGTAGGAAAAGAAACCAACCCACACATGAAACACAAAGACAAATTGCATGACAGTTAAGACGACACCTAAATTGAGTACAGTAATGAATGAACAATAGTATATTGGTGATGGGGTTTGTGATGGTTGACTGAATATAGAGAGAAGTGAGTGGAATATTATAGCGTTAAGAAGCAAAGGACACTGGAATTGAAGAAATGAAGAAAAAGTGGCAGTGAGTGAGATTGAAATGAAAGGATAAGGAGTTGAGAGGGCGTGCGTGTGTTATTTGTTGGGAAAATGGATGATGTGAAAGGTGGTTTCCAGCCAGCTGACATGAGAGTGACACAAGTACATTTGCCAACACAAACCCTTTTTCACTCAAATAATTCACCACTTCATTTCTTACCACACTAATCTCATTATTCATTGTATGTTGTTATAAATAATAATCATGTTATTCATTGTATTAACTAAGTACCGGTCATTAATCTCTGCCCAAAAAAAAGGTTACCAATAGTTTTTAGTAAAAATTTCCTTCCAACCAAGTATCCCATTATAGTTGAGATTTTAGTTTGAATATGAAATTTGGTGTTAATTTTTTCTTACATTTATTTTGGAATGTCTTATTATAATTAAAAAAATGTGATGTGTTCTTGATACTGTAACAGCCATATTGATAATGTAAAAATTTTTTTTAATAATTTAAAAAAATGATGTATTTTACAGCTAAGGATTTTTGAAGTCCCTAGGGGAAGTGTCTTTTTCATTTTACAGGCTGTATATAGTATTTACTACACTTTTTATTTGCTCATTGCTTCTAACGGTAAACTGGTTGAGAGAATCTCCTTAGGCTACGTTTGGTTGGACAAATTTTGGAAACAAGGAAGAAGAGTGGTTGAAAAACTTTCAGACTTTTTCTTATCCTTCTTTTGTTTAGATTGTTAATGTAGAAAAAAAATAAAGAGAAAAATTATCTAAATCATAGGTAGAAAATGGGGGGAAACAACTTTATATATATATATATATATATATATATATATATATATTAAATTCTCCTTTATTTTAAGAGTGCTTACATCATTATTATTATTTATACATGTTTACTTATATTTTTTATTTTTGTATCAGACAATTTTTAAATTATGACATTCTCTATTATGTTTTCTCTCTTCTTACCATTCTTTTTAACTAATTAAAGTTATCACTGTCACAAAGGATCAAATTAATTTACGCTCATTGAATCTATATGTTGGTATCATAATAAACTCTGTAGATAATTTATATTGAGTTCATCCAAATACAAGTAATTAATATAAATATTGTAATGATATAATATATTGTGCCTATTAATTAATTAAAAATTATGACAAATCTACACATATTTAATTAAGGTGGAATGAACAAATCAAGCTATTGGTTCCTAGCTCGTTGGTAATTGTTATCCAATTGTAATCAAAATAGTATTAAAAAAAAACAATAACCAAAACAATTATTACTAAAAATAAAAATAATATATATTTTATGAAATTTATTTCATTTTTAATTACATGTATACTCTTTGTTAAATTAAATACTTTGGGCACAACAGTTACATGCATTTATGAAAAGTAATAAATTTAAAATGTATTTATTATGAAATTATGAAAATAAACATTTTCTTATTCATTGCACAGAACATTATTAACTAGTTAAAGAACATTAAACACACTTCTAAACAAAATAATTAAAAAAACATTAAATCTTTGCTTTGATTTGAATTTTTTAATACACCAGTTGCATTTTTTATTTCCAGTATAAGGTGTTTCAAGATTGAATTACACTCAAACTGGGAGGTTCTGTTAACAGACTTAGTACAATATAGTAACAACCTAAAATTATGAACGAAAGCAATAAAAAAATGGTGACGAGGACTTTTTTGATAGAAGACATTTTGATAGAGTAATAACATGTAAGAAGGTATCTATATAAAAGGGAAATCTTGATTTTTGTAGGTGAGAATAATTATTGTTGAAACATGTCACATATCTCGATATGAAATGCATGGAGTCATAGGATATCTATTATTATATTGTTGATCCCAAGATATTAGGTGTGTGAAATAAAATGCTAACTAGGTCACAAAGTTACCATATGGTATTGGAGCAAGCATAGCAATTAAGTAATTTGAAGAACCACACTTTTGTAAGATCGAAATCTATCTAAAAACCTAAAATCAGGTTAACATTCACGTGCATGGCCATAGATTCCAGCTTTCCAGAAGTTACAGCAGAAAGTCCTAGAAATCCATTTCCATTTAATTGCAACTTTTTAACGAGACAATGCCTAATTAAGCTAAACTTTTCAATTTGGAGAAATATGCATGTGAAAGAAAAAAGAGGATGGTACTTAAAGAGAGTTAAATTGTTAGATAAAAGATTATGTTTATTCATTAGGTTGCATAGTAGGGGTGGCATGTATATGTATGAACCTTGGCTTTGTTAATAGTGTAATGGCTACAACAGTGACAACAATATATTAATATTTATTTATTATTACTATTATAATAGTAGTTGTAGTATAGTGATTGTGTCAACAATAAGGATATTATTGCAATATGATTCAAAACGATGATGGTAACACGTATAGGCATATGGGGCTATATTGAATTCTGCAAACATGAAAATAAATGGACCAGCCATGGACATCAAATAAACTCATCAACATAATGCTTTACCTACATTGGTTAAGGGTAGGAAGATACGAGAAACTAAAAAAATATCAAAAGGGTAAAAAAATTAAAAATCACGTAATTATAAATAATAAAAATACGTAAAGATAGATTAAAAGAGCGTAAAAGTGTATTAATATAATAAGTTTTTAGGGTTAGAAGAGAGAATGGTGACAGGTGAGTGATGTCATGTGATGTCGGACGAGGAGGGCACGTAGGCAGCTCCCATGAATGCCGACAGATTAATTTTTCCGATGAGAGGTCAGTGTCCTAAGTTTATGGGTCCTCTCATCCTTTCTCCTCTCCTATAATTATTCTTCTTCATGCACCATACTTTTTCTACTATTCTATATTCTAATCCCTCATGTTAATTTCTACTTTCTTTCTCAACTTTATTTATAATATACTTTGGTAACACGTGTAGGAGAATCGTGTTTAAATTTTATGATCCATGATCTTGTGGATGTGTTTGGTCAAAGAAAGAAGGTGAAAAAAGTAAAATAAAAAGGTAATTTTATAATGTTGTTTAATAGAGAAGATTTTTTTCACTTATTTAGTCGTGTAGAAAATAATATATATAATTACAAAAATATTTGCAATAAGAAATTAGTATTTTCATTATTTGCACCTCTTTCCAAAACGGAGAGATTAAAAAACACCTAGGTCCCATGTGTCTTTTTACATTCGTTTCCTTCTCCAATAAATCCAAAAGGACGAAAAAAAAATATATCTCGCATTATTTTCTCTGTTATTCCTTCAAGCAAATTCTAAATCTAAGAGTTAGTAAATTATATATTCTACTAGTTTTTAATAATAAAAAATTGACGAAATGAAATATTAAATTGTTTCTGTTGAGGATATTGAAAAAAAGTGAATTGGGAGAGAAAAAGTAAAAGATTAAAAAAGGGGAGGGGGTTAAAGTGAAAAAAAGTGAATGTGTGAAGATGATAGATGCAGATGTTAATGTAATGGGAAGTATTTGAAAGGCTTTCGAGAGTGAGACACCTCTTTTTCTGCAGACGGGTCATTGATGACCACATCCTCTTCTCCTCTCTTATCTTCAACTGCGACTTCAAACAAATTAATATTACCATCTTAATATAAAATCTCTTAAATTCAATTAATTAATTAATAAATTATAAAACGTTAAAATAAAAACAGTATCTTACTTATACTTATTATCCATTGCGGTGGGTTATGTAATCACTTCATTGTTCAATTCAATTCACTGGACTCCTCCTCTCAGCTACAAGCCTCTGATTGTGGATCTTTCTCTCAAGCACACACCAAAAACATTATTTATTTTTTTATTTCTTTATTCATAACTTTATTTTATTTTCAGTTTTAGAAAAGAAAAGTGGAGAACGATATGGAATTTGACGACCACGAAGAGCAGGAGGAAGAGGAGGAGGAAGAGGAGGAGGAGGAAGAGGAAATGGGATTCTCGGTGGCGGCGCCGGGTTACGACTCCTTCGGAAACGCCGCGGCAAGGTCTAAAATCACCGCCGCTGAGGGAGTTCCGGCCACCGTCAACTCCGGTCGGAAAGGCGGCTCCACGGGGACGGTCAGATACAGAGAATGTCAGAAGAATCATGCAGTCAGCATCGGCGGCCACGCCGTCGATGGCTGCTGCGAGTTCTTGGCCGCCGGAGAGGAAGGCACGCTGGAGGCCGTAATTTGTGCCGCCTGTAATTGCCACCGCAATTTTCACCGCAAGGAGATCGAGGGCGAGATCAGCTCTTACCAACTGCGCTCCCAGCCACAGCCGCAACCGCTGCATCCTCAGTATCACCACCAATTCTCCCCTTACTACCACCGCGGGCCACCACCTTCCTCCGCGGGATACCTCCACCACCACCACCTTTTAACCCCTCCGGTGTCGCAGCACCGGCCTTTGGCGCTACCACCGCTGGCTTCGGGAGGAGTGTTCAGTAGAGAAGAGGAGGACATGTCAAATCCGAGCTCGAGCGGCGGCGGCGGTTTCGGCGGTGGTAGCGGCAGTGGAACGAAGAAGAGGTTTAGGACAAAATTCACGCAGGAGCAGAAGGATAAGATGCTGGCATTTGCGGAGAAGCTAGGGTGGAGAATTCAGAAGCATGACGAAGCTGCTGTGGAACAATTCTGTGCTGAAACTTGTGTTAAGAGACATGTGCTCAAGGTCTGGATGCACAATAACAAACACACTCTTGGTAAGAAACCCTAATTTCCATTCTTCAATTCATGTCTTTCAATTTTTTCATGGATTTTAGTCTGAATAGAAGGAAGTGAAGTGGAGTTATCACTTAATTTGTAATCTAAAATAATTTTAACTAATGGAGAGATCTGGTTAGGGTTAATTCACGCTCATTCTTCCCTCACCAGCTTATTTTGATTTCATATATTTTCTGCTTATGATTCTGGTTGTTGGTGATTGCGGTTGTTATGTGTGTGTTATAGCTAATTCTGAGCAACGTTCAGCTGGGAATGGATCGAATCACTTGAACAGCTCCACCATAATTGCGAATTCTGAACTCTCCTAAGGGAGATTAACCAAATAAAAGTTGGAAGTTGATGGATGATATCAGAATGATGAGTGATGGTGAGGGAGGGGAGTATGCAAGGGAAGTATGGGGATGAGCGCAGAGAATAATTTCCAAGAGTGGTTGTATTTATGGTGCGTGGAATGCAAGTGCAAAGCTGTTTGAAGCTGTGTTTCTTCACATTTGTCGTCTTCTATTCCTGTTTTTCCTCCCCAACACCACACTACTTTTATTCTCCTTTCTCTCTCATATTAATGTCTTTCTTCTCTTCTCCACCTCAAACTTCAAAAACCATTAATAATCACTCTAACCTTCTTATTCAATCTTCATCCCACTATTTTATGTTCCTCTTCACCTTATTTTCACTTGCTTAATCTATTTATTTTTACTTATTACTCGTCAAGAACACTTTTTGCTCCATTTATCTTTCGGAATACTGATTTAAATGTTATTCCCGCATGTGTGAAAAAGCGAGAAAGTAATCCCAACACTATGAGTGGCGTTTCACGCGGCAAACTCGTACACTGTTTGCCTGTTGCGTCGCAGATCACAGGCTTGCAGACCAGACATGCAGGCTTTTTCTGATTTTGATAACACTGCACCACGTTAATGCTGCTCTGTGCACTTTTCCTTAACTACTGTTCTCTCCTGTTTTTTTCTTTAACTTTCTCGTTAACCATTCCTCATCTTTTAACCACACAAAAAGTTTACGATTATTTTCGAACTCTGTTAGTCACTAAACTTGCTGTATATTTATGATACCGTTAATTGTATTTTCAGTTCATGAGTTGAAAATGCATTAAACATCTTTATGTAATGCCAGTACAAACATTACAATGAGACTGAACTGAACTCGTTTGTAATAACTTCCTACCATACGTGTTTCTTGTTCCTTTTCTTTTCAGTTTATATCCGTATAATTCCCTCTGTTGACAAGCTTTTTTATGCATAAAGATCGTCTTTCAGAATGCTGTTTTTTCTCGTCTTTTGAAATGAAAAGGCAAAGGGTGAAAATGATTTTGATTTTGATAGGTGTATTTACTGATTTTTTGGTGAGTACTTACCTTTACTATATTTAACATATGAAACATGAATTTACTGGGAACTATCTGGAATGAGAATAACAAGACAGTTTATCAAAAACTAAATTTTCATTATTTTGTAGTTTCTGCTCCTTGTGAATGGTCTTGTAGAACTTCAATGGTGAGTTTCAAAGTTGTATTTCATACTCAATAACAATTTTTAGATGGTCTTCTTGATAAATACTATTTGAAGAATTATTAGTTAAGAAATATTCTTTTATTGAAATAAATATGAAGTTATACTAGTAATACTTTTTTTAAATTGTTTTTAGATATCTTTGAGATGAAAGAACTCATTAGTATTATTTTTTAAAAAAATATAATCATAATAAAACCATATTTGACAACAAATTCATATACTTTTTTACCCATGACAAATACTTATCAGTTTTATAAATGGCTAACTTTTTAGCCTTTCAAACTTGTTAAACTTCTTTCTGAATCAAATGCATGTATTTTATTCACAAGTTGAATATAATATATACTTGTATCAATAAAACTTTATTGTTTTTCTTTAATCAGAAAAAAATATTTAATGGAAGTCTTGATTGTTATTTATATTTAATTAATTCTAATTAAATTGAGAAATTTCAGTTGAGACAAATTTGAAAGCATGCTATGAGCTTTTCTCTCTCTGCTGCCCTTCTCTTAAACAGCACCTATTCTGACTGGTTGGTTTTAAATTTCTTTGAATATAATTGGTATCAATTAAAACTATTCACATCAAATAGTCTGCCATTTTTCAGAGTGTCTGGTTCTACTTGAGTAGCACAGGATTCTCTTCCTTTGTGGGCTGTAAAAAGCATAAAAAGAATCAATATTCAATAGTCTTATTTATTGAGTAAATTTCAAACTAAGGACAATAAAACGTTGATTTTACATACAATTTTTCCGGCCACATGTCTACGCCTGGGTTGATGTAATTTCATCTTATAATAGTAAAACGTAATATCTCTGCACTTTGATTTCTAAGGACATGCAACTGTCGGCAAAACTACCAAGTGTAATGCTCAATCAACTTAACTACCATATAAAGCTCAACTAAGTTTTAGTGGCACCCCTTTGAATTGAGTACAGTTGTAGCAAGGGCAATGCAATGGAGTTAAATTGACAGAACATCTATGTTCACTTGCAAGCAAATTAATTTGTTGCCAGTGGCCTTGGAATGCAAAGGGTTGGTTTACTTTTTTTTAGTGCACAATAATGAACAAAATTGAATGAGAGTAATAAGATTACTTTAACTTATTTACAAACATAGAATTTAAGATTTAGAGTTTAGGATTAGTTTATTTAATTAACCATATTTTTATTAATTCTAGCATGATTAGTTCGCAGAAATTATTACCATTTTAAGTGACTGTACCTAATGTTTAAGGTGAATGGTCCTTCTAACTAGATTTTAAAAGAAGTATTAAACATGTCAATACAAAAATTAAAAAGTTTATTAAATATTCCAACTAAAATTTAAACACACTCTTGCTAGCTGTTCTTCTTCTTAAGCAAATATGTTGTCTTTATTTGATGTGGTCAAGAATGATAAAATGGTGCACAGATAAAGTTGTGATTCACAGTTGAATTCTTTAAGCATGTTATCCATACAAGGATGTATTTCATGGAAGAAGAAAAAGAAAAAAACTCTGTGGGCGTGGTTCTCCAGATATGGTGGTAGAGAAATAAAGGTTACATTTAATAAATGAATAAATAACCCAAGCATCTAGTCTTTGCAACAACATTTACCCATTGATGTGCAACTCTTTAAAACTTCAATAAGGAGGATCACCAGCCATGCATGAAGAAGTATCTATTTCATTATCATTTTTGTGTTCTGTGAAAATTTTCAGATAAAATAATTGATTTAATTTCATCACGTTCAGACTTCACTGAATCCATAACACCAGACAAATCCCAGGGGGAAGATGAATGCAATGAAGGAACTTATTACTAAATCTATTTTATGTTTTATAGGATTTTTTACAAAATTCCTTAAAAAATATTTTCTTGTGTATATATATAAAAAAAATTGCAGCAAAATACATAAGATATGAGTTTTTTTAATAATAAATCCAAATTCACATAAACGCGCTTCCAAATGAAGGGACTAGAAGAAAACCAAGACGTGGCAGAGATAAAATACAACACATGATTAAGGATAAAGTTACTCAGAACCATTAACACTATCCATAGCAGCATCGGTGAAAGGAGCGATAACAATAAATGCTTAATTCCAGGCTACCTTGCTATTAGGGGAAAATGTTATATCAATTTTCAATGCATTTTTTAATTTCTAATTTTAAAATTTTATGATAGCACTAATTACTAGTATTTTCTTAGGTAGTATACTAAAACAGAAAACTTAATATTAATATACAAAATATCTAAATAATAAAGAAAGTGATAAATAATATATTAAAAATCATAAATGATTTTTATATGAAAGAAAAGTTAATTACATTTCTTAATTTGTGTATTCTACTTTGAAGAAGGCATATAAAGGAAAAAAAAAAAGATTACTATATTTATAGTTTTTAATGCAATAAATCTTTTTAATTAAGATCACATGCTTAAAATCAGTTTTTAAGAGTTGATATGAATTCAGACAATGATGGCGTAGTCAAGTAGAGATCATTCAAAAACAAACAAAATTTAGAAATATCTTTGACTAAAGAAATGGATTCCAATCCCAGGTTACATAGAACAACTTTGACGAACTAAAAATGATTTGACTAAAGCTTTTTTCGTTATCTCTGGCACGAATAGTTGTTATTATTACGTCGCCATGTTTTATAGCTAAAGCTGACTTTGGTAACACCATTCAAAATTTTGATGCATTTGTGTGTGAAAGTCAACGAAAGAAGCTCTTGTTGTTGAATGTGGTGTCGGGAACTAGCGAGACAATACACAGAGACAATACTTTGCGTTGATTTCTCAATTTGAGTGCATGCATTAAATGAAAGTGTTAGTTTGACCTCCAATTTCAAGGTGATACTATTCTACATCAGTTGGTCAAATCAAAACCCCAACTTTTTGTTTCTGATTGAACGTGTGAATTACGTACTTATTTCTCTTTTGTATGATTTTTAACACAATTTTAACTGTCTAGTGTTTAAATATCAAGTGTAAACTGATATATATTCTTTTGTACGTACACATATGATACGGTGATGATTATTTTTTGCATAACATAATTAGACCCGTTAAGCATGTCAGCATGCACCATTTTGTAATGGATATGTTTTTTCAAAAATGCATATCTGACAATTTCTATGCCAATCTCTGTCAATGAATATGGAGAATACAATATAAACGTATTAATACAGTTGTTTTACCTTTCCTTCTTCCCCCAAATTACTACATGCAAGCATAAATTACTAGATGCAACCATATGATCTTCTCTGTATAAACTATCTTCATTATCATATCGATCATTCAGGAAGTTTTTACATTGTGGTCCACACATCACTGTTGAGATGTCAAGTTTCATTGTAGAAATCACTGTTAGGTGGAAATGGATTTGAAAGATGCCAAGTTTGTTTACCTTCTCACCCTCTACCTTTTAACCACTTTGCTGTAATTTATGTTCTTGACCCAGTTTTATATTTTCTTGCCGGGGGTTGGGGGATTGGAAATTGTTTTACTTTTTTGATGTACTAGATTCTGAATTGTGATGGTTGAAAATTAATAATTGAGACAGCTTCTGGGTTTTTTTGACAAATAGAGATTTAGAGAATGGGCCAAAACCTACTTGATATAAACCATAGCACATCAACAGTACTGAAGATGGACCAAGAGAACCTCTTTTTTTTTTTATCTTATCTTAATCTGACCAACTGTCAGATCATGTCAGAGCCATTTAGTTAGTCCCTATGCATTAGTTTCTTCCAAATTGAAAATAAGAGGGGACCATTAGGTAAAAAGTTTCATTATATTTTTTGTCTTCCAGTGGAAATAATATTTTGTTATTTCTTTTAATGTTTTAAAATATGAAAAGTGGGGCAGATGATACTAAGATTCCTAACAAAAATTTACATGGGTACTTTATTTTGGGCGCTGCACAAAAGAAATGAGAGAATTTTTGTAAGTGGTAAAATGGAGAGAACACCAATGCTAGGAAACAGAATGTTAGGATATCTTGGGACCCTATAAAAATTAGTTTATATAATAATTTTTGTTGTATACTCTTCTTGTTTAATATTACTACCCCACAAATCATTTGGTTAGTTTGCTTAGTAATTGATAATTATTAAAATGATTGATTAAAATTTGAAATGTTCTAAAGGAAAGCCTTGCAAAACCACTTTTCGATGACTGAAAACTGAATACTTCTGTTTTAATTTTAATTTTGATTTTTCATTCTTGAATGATTTCAGACTAAATATTAAACATGCATAGTTATTATTCTAAAATCAAGTTACAAATGTCACCGTACTTTCTTTATCTTTCACCACGGCTAAAGAGCAGATTATGTATGATTGAATCATACTTCATCTGGAGCATGATAACAATTTACTTATACAATTATTTTGAGAAAATTTAGATGTAATTTACTCTGTCCTTTAAAAAAAAATAAATAAATAAACAATTCAAAACGAGGATGCAGTTTTTGTTACCTCATCAGTGTAAGTCATTGTCTTTTTCCTTATTTTCTTATCATACCTATTCTAGCTTGTTATGTTTGGGATCCGGGACTATGTGCCTTCATTATTGAGAAAATGTAAACCAACAATATTTCACGTCTTTCTCAGCTTATCAATTCCTCTACATTGTACTGGATGACCCACGTGATAAAAGAGTCTTCCAGAATGTTCAGCCACTTCCCTTCTTTTAGAACCATTTAGCTTGTAACAACAACAAACATGTCCGACCATGACTAAATTGTCCTCAACAGTTGCTTTCTTAAGCTTAGCAAGAACAAATTGTTCCTAAAGTAGGTTAAATAGTTAAATCACCCAATTTCAAATATACAGAAAAATTTAAGAGATCATTTAATAAAATAAAATGAAAATCCACCAACTATATATCCATTCAAGTTACAACAAATATTTCCAGAGAACAACAGGTAAAATAAATACATAATGCACACTACATGAGTTTCAATTTTAATACTATAACAGCCCCACAAACATAAAATGTTTCCACGATGGATGGATAATTTATCAATACAAACCTCATCTTTGGTGTGTATAATACATGGTGTTGTTCAATCCCATGTGTGTCAATGAGGCTGCAATGCTCCTTGAATATTTTTAACAGCGCTGTCATAGTGCACAAAGCCCATAAACCAAAATTCATGGTTGTCAACAGAGATAATCTGTATATATTTTTCAGATGAGTTGGTTCTGCTTGTTGATGCGTTTACTGCTCTCAGTTGGTGCAATGGAATGACCACCTAATGCATCAGAAGAAAAGCATACGAATAAGTATTTTATGAAGGAAAAGAAAAATACATACAGATGTGTGTATATATGAATACATATAGTAAACAAGTGCAGAACAATTTCCTAAGGATCTTATACATTGTCAGTAAATATATGAAAATGGTACTGTTATCGGAAATACTCCTGCTGGACATACGATAGTTTTTTTTCATTTATTTTCAAGTTATTTTAAGTTTCAGGAACTTATTTATTTTTATAGAATGAAATCAAATTTATGATTAACTGTTTCGAGTATATGTTGTGAGATTATTAACTGTTCATTTCGATTTGGATTCTTAATTTTTCTTGAGTAAAATATTACATATTTGAAACAATAATGGACCGAATATACTTCATTTAGAGTGAATTTAGTACATTCCCACAGGAGATGAGGAAAAGCATAGTTATTCTTTAATTTTGCATAGTCAAACGCTTGCAAGGTTTTTCTCACATGTTTATTATTCCTTGAATTATGCTTTTACAAAATATTATTTACTTGCAGGACTTGTTCTTACAAAAAATGTTATACAATTTTCTAATATTAAAATTTTAAAATATTAGTTGCACATGAATATGTAAATATAAATATATAAATTCATTTATATTATATTTTAATTTTATTCCAATAACTCAAAATTCAATTATATTTTCATCAAGTCCAATTTATACAATATAATATTGTTTTTATCACGGGCAAGTATATATATACATATATGACAATCTAAGTAAACAACTGTGGAACAATTTGCTTAGATCTTCTAAGAATATCAGTAAATTGACGAAATTATAAATTACACTGTTCAATCTGAAAGTGGACCAAATTACCGGAGGAACATTAAGTGTTTTGTCCAAAAGCTAAATACTTAGCACTAAAAGTAATATGGTGTTCTTTAGTATGTTTAATATCCCCTACAAAATATCAATTTATGTGGATGAGTGATCAAAACGTTCGACATGTAAATGTCGTGCAAAGTTTTCAAAGTGCTGCAATTTTGTATCAAAATTCTCGATATGGGTAAAATTCTTTTTTATTACAAACACAGAGAAGTCGTGCCATATAATAACAATTTCACTTGGAAGAAATCGTACCCTCTTGAACTTCAGTGTAAAATATGAAATCATTGGATGATTAATACGACTTTTTATTAGATATTAAGCATGAAGATTATATTCTTTTAGTTGAAATTGTCATTAGGTATAAACAAAATGCATTGAAGTCATTGAAATGTAACACAACTTCAACATGAGACAGGATACACTCAAAAATTGTTAGGGAGCGTCACTGATGTCGTTAGAGGCTGACACGGCTTTAGTATTACCCAATCCAGGGTCTTGTTCTGGTTAAATGACAATGAGAGATTTTACCTACATCAATTTTACTTGTTTAGGTTTTAGTAAGAACTTTTACAGAAAAGTTTGTGTACATAAATTCTACTTAAGGAGAATTTTAGTGCATATATTTGTATTTTAGTTATAATTATATTTTAAAATAAAAATACTTTATGTAAATAGCAAAAAATAAAAGTTTATTATTACTATTACAATAACGAAATAATTTATGTGATGACGTATCACAAGAAAGTCTTCTTTCCTGTGATGTGTTGTATATGTAGAAAAGGGTGGTATAGGATCATCATTGTCCTCGTAGTCAGGTTCAATATTCAGCCATAGTAAAGACATTGTCAGCCAATAATACTGAGTAGATGACAAAAAAAATAGAATGTAGATAGAGAGATGAATGTTAAAGCTTTGAACATATTTGGTGGAGGGGAGAAAGCATATAGTTGAGTAGGAAAATGTTATATGTAGACATAATCTAAGACCAGAGTGACTAAACTGACCAAATGACTGGTCATGAAATTGTGAATGGTAAGAAGAAGCTCAACATCTTCATTACAAGGTTGGGACTCAGTTGTAAGCAAAAAATTGAAAAAGTTAAGACAAGTGAAAGTGTATGATGAAAAGTGTAACTATATGAACTTACATCATTATCAAATGTTTGCTGGAGAGACAAAATGAAATAGATGATGTGGTTAACGTACTATAGAATTTATATCATTATGTCTCACAAATAACAATTATTACTAAATCGAACACCTTAAATGAGTCAATCATTTCACATCGCTATCCACCTTTCATGGTATTGTAACCAATATCGCTCACATCTACCTTTCACATCTTTAGAAACCTAATCTAAATTTAACGAGTCAACCATAAAGGTTTAGCAAAACTCAAATTGTCGCATAACCAGATCAGTCTACGAAATTCAACTACGGCAAAACGTATCAATAACACCATTGCATGACTAACAACATGACTAACAACAGATACATCACCAATAATGAAGGGAGAAACATTGTCTTTAGTATAAAGAGTCCAAAGGAATTGCAAAAATATAAGTACAATTATTAACAATTTTGGATAATATTGGATGTAAGTTTGAGATAAAACATTAACCTGCTTGGGCTCTAAGTTGTGTATGACCACCTTTTATAAACAATACATATTTTAATTAGGTCATAAAAGATACCAAACATGAATTTTAGGAGAAGTGATTGTGTATTAATGTTTTAACTTTAGTAAGTGGAAAATCTAGTCCACGATTATTAATGGCTTATAAGATGGAGACAAATATTTAATGCATGGTAAAGATTGACCAAGACAACTAAACCCCAACTATTACAACAATGTCACTCCCTTTTTGTACTCAATTTTTGCAGTTCCTTTGGACTCCTTACAATGGTGTCGCTCCCTTCATTATTGGTGAAATCTCTGCTATTAGTCATGCAGTAGTGCCATTAATATGTTTCGTCACAGTTGAATTTCATCAAGTTCATCAGGTTATACAACAATTTAGGTCGCCAAACCATTTCGGTGACTCATTAAATTTAGATGAGCTTCATAAAGAAGATACGACGAGAAGAACATAGGGTAGTGGTCACAATACCATGAAAGGTGCATAGCAATATGAAATAATCGACATAACCGACTCATTTAAGGTGTTCAGTTTAGAGCTAATGGTCATTTGTGTGACACGATGATATACATGCAATGGTACATTAACTACACTATCCGGTACATTTCGTTTCCCAAACAAACATATAATGATAACATAAGTTCACATAGCAACTCTTTTCATCATGTATTTTCACTTGTCTAAAATTTTCCACCTTTTGCTTACAATACGACACCGCACAAGACACTAAGCTCCACCCACGTAATGAAGATGTTGGATCTTCTTCACAATTTCATGATCAATCATTTGGTCAATACAGTCACTCCAATTTTCAACAACCTCCAACCACTACTTTCATGAATCATCATCATCATATGTCATTTCAATCTCTTTTGAACCAGTTTTTGTTCACTTATAACATTTTGCCTACTCAACTACATGTTTTTTCCACTACACCAAATATGTTCGGAACTTGAGCATTCACCCCTCCATCTACATTCAATCCTTCGCCATCCACCTATTATTATCAATCGATAATGCCCTCAATACGGCCAGATACTGAACATGTCGACAAGGACAATGATGATCCAGTACCAACTCCTCACACATTTACAACACAAAGAACACTAAGACAAAGAAGACTTCATTGTAACACGTCATCTCATGAATAAATTATTCATCATTGTAATAGTAATCATAAACTTTTATGTTTTACTATTTACATAAAGTCCTTTTTTTATTTTTTTTTCAATTTAAAATATAATTACAATTAAAATACAAATATATGCACCAAATACTAAAATTTTCCTTAAGTAAAGGCCTACACTATAAATTTGGGAAAATGCATGAACCAAAATTATCTACACAAATTTCTATGTAAATATATCTAAACCCTAAATTCTTACCAAACCCTAAACATATAAAATTACTATATATAAATTGAACCAAAATTACAATTAAGTACATATTTTAATATTGAACTCAAAACAAATATGTTTAATCAATAACTACTTCAAATTTTTGTCAAACTTTTTGGTAAAAAATCTTCCTAAATCCTAAATTCTTACTAAAACCTAAACAAATAAAATTAATATACATAAACCTCTCATACTTTCACAAAAAACCCTTCAACAACTTCAACTATTTTGTTTATGTTGAAGGCATTATACCTACGGACGACTTCCATTAAAAAACATAATCCTCATGCTTAACATCAAGCAAAATTGTGCCAATCGTTCAGATTTCATACTTTACACTAAAGTCGTACATGTCTTCTATGACTTCAATTTTAACAAAGCAAAGTCATTTCAAAGTAGCAAAACTTCTTCGTAGGAAAATAGTACCTACCTAGCATGACTTGCCCATTTGCATAATAAAAAAGATTTACCAATTTCGGGAAATGTGGGTGCAAAATTGCACCACTTTGAGAAATTTGCCTAAATGTCAAGGCTTCAATTTCTATTAGTTAGTGTAGTCTCATATCTTGTTAAATGCCATTGCATAAGTTCCTAGGATATATCTTACAGCAGTAAATATTAAAATATTTTCAAACACAATTGTTACTTGCTAATTTGTAACTGCCTGAACCTAAAAAGGTGCTACAGGAATGCTGGCGCATAACCTCATCATTCCATAATAAAATAGCATGGGTCATGATGACCATAATCTCAATGGTGGTAAGCTTCTAAGAGATAAAATAAATTATATGGCCACCAAACAAAAAGAGGGATCATGATGAAATAACACGGGGGTCATGATGACCGTAATCTCAATGGTGGTAAAGCTTCTAAAAGATGAAATAAATTAGATTGCCACCTAACAAACGACCACAAGAATGAAGGATTAAGGATGGTGAAATTAGACTGACTTTTCATAATAATAAAATAAAAAAAAAAAAAAACCAATAATTTAGCCTACATCAGGCTAATTAAGCTAGCCTAGTCTCGTTTAGGGAATGAACAGGGCCTTAAAGCTTAGTTTGGAAGGTGCAAAGAGCGTAGTGGAATACAAAAAGAAAAGAGAATGACGCAAAAATGTATGGAACTGAAGATGGTTTGATTGAAAAGAAAAAAAAATGAGAAATATGTTTATTATAATATTTTATTTCATTATTTATTTATATATTATTAGTATTATTTTATTCATTTATTATACATAAGAAAATTTGAAAATAAGAATAAAAAGAAATAGATCCCATGTGGTACCCATGATTATGTTATAAAAAAAGAAATACAACATAATCTGTGCTATTTCCGCTTTCTACGCTTTTCAGCTCACGTCTGCATAGAAAGTTTCTCACACCACAACCTTCTTCTCAATTTTCCAACTTTGCTCTCCCTTCTATCCAACCAAACTCAATTTCTCCCCCACTGTCACTTTCCTAAGTGGCATACGAAGTGTAAAACAAACCTCGTTAGGCCATTTATTAAGCCTTCTAGACCTAAGTCTATTAAGTAATTAAATAATTCTTTTTTGTCAATATTATTGTAATAATGTATGTAAATCAATACAAATAGTCAAACTTATATGCTTATTGGAAAATAAATGTAAGCCCTGTTTAGAATCCTTACAACAAAATATACATCTAAATAACGTGTCATCAAGGTTACATTAGACATTTATAAACTTGTAACGTATAAACATGTTAGAGTTGACTCTTACAAAACTTTAGTCCACCTATTTCTACCTTTGCATTATACTTGAGGTTGAGCCCAGACAAAGCAGTTTTGTGACCCACAGGTTACGGGTTCGAATTAGTAAACAACCTTTGTTACACATGCTAGGAGAAGACTATATATAATAACCCTCCCCCTACCGTCACGGAGTAGGAGCCTTCTAACACTAGGGCTGCATTAATTTTGTTATAGTTTGTTTTAGATGAAGTTTTCCCCCGGACCCATTGGTCAATAATGTAGAGAGAAGTTAGAACTATATTAAAGTTATAACAAAATAGACTTTCATGGGCCAAGCCAATTTAAAACCTATGACACGTAATAGGCTAAAGCTCAAGCCAAACAGATAAAGTTTATTTAAGTAAAACCTGATTCAGTCTAGCTTATTTCCACCCGTACTGAGGAGTCTAGTAACAGTTATTATATTATAAGCATTGCTTAATTCCTTTTATAAGAACCAGATAGAATGTTTAGTGCATTACTTTTTTCTTCACAATAATTATGAGTAATTGTTTTAAGTTCAAGAAACAATAAGTGGAGTACATTAATAACCTGGGCTCTCAGGGAGTCTAACTTTGTCTTATACATCTTACTAACCATCTACATACATAGCTAATAAAAAAATAAAAATAAATAAATAAATGATAATAGTTAATCAAAATAACTTCTAAAAAAAGTGTAAGAGTATATCTCATTAACCATAGGGGCAATTTTGGAAAAAATATATAAATTTTGGGACAAATTTAATTTTATTAACTAAATCAACTAATTTCCTTAATCTTGCTCAATTAGTTAATTGGAACTTATAAAAAGGATTAGAGGGAGCCCCCTCAAGTGTTTTACGTTTAGACTTTGGCTAACTAGTAATATTGACATTCTTGTCTTGTCCTAACGGTTATCCAGTTCGAGGTTTGAGGTACCAGGCTTAAGAGAGGTGTTCTTGGTTATCATCAAACATCTAATACTAATTTTCTCTACTATGAAATCCAAATAAATTAGTAATTCACATATAACACAATAACTCTTAACTATACTACTCGATTCTGCATAACTAGCACAAAGTTTGAAGACAATCAAATTGCACCCTGACAAACAGACTACAGAGCACAAAGCAACTGAACTCCATCATCTTCATTGACAGCAGTTCAAAAATAGAGTGCCAAACCATATAACAGTAATAGCTAATCACAATCTGAAGAAAATGCTCATTCAGCATTACCAGTAAAAGTTTAAAAAAATTAGCAAACCTCATTTATTTGATTACAATCAGATTTCAAGAGATGGAGTGTAAATAAACAAGCAAAAATGTAACTATCTTTAATTAGTTCCACTCTCCTCATCCTTGCAACCGCAAAATCTAGAAGAATTAAGTATCATATAAATACTTGGAGTCCGGATTTAAAATTTCAAACAAGATCAGTGAGCATGTAAGACCACTACTGCTTGAATGCATTTGTTTTCTTTTCAATTTTTACAAAAAAACAATAATAATAAATATCCACTGTTAAGAAGTAATCATATACAATGAAGCCATTCACAGATCAACATCATCAAATCAAACAAAATTGCACATGTATATCATAATTTCTATTATAGATCAATAAGAAGCAAGAAGGTTCCAAAAATACCTTATAATAGCTCCATTGAGTCTGGTCACCCATTTGGTAAGAAAGTGGGTTATCACTACAAAACGCCAGCTTCGCGGTTGACAAATACAAGACTCCCATCACAGGTCCAGCCGAAGTAGACAAGTAGCATGCATACGTTTTCAGAAGCTGCTCCTCTGGAACTGTCTCAAAAGTTTGCCTAAAAATCTTCTCATACCCTCCTTCCGCAAGAACTTTAGTTCCCTGAGCAATCCTCCCCACAGCTGCATCCGCAAAACTTGGACCCGTTTTCACTGTTCCACAAAAAATTAAATAATTATAATAATAATAATATTAACAAGACTCATGTTTACCAATATCCTTACGTATTGATTAAGAAATTAAAAGGAATTTGTTTATTTAGAAATTGTAGAGTGACTGCATTAGAAATCACGGACAAACACATTATTTCGCATCCCAACAGAAAAATTCTCTTTTCAACAGTTTTGGGTAAGTTTTCTTTTCCTTCCCTTTCAGCTGCTTTATGAAAAAAATAAATTGTTTTTAAAATAAGTTGCAGCAAAAATCTTCTAAACTTCTTATTAAATATATATATATATATATATATATATATATATATATGTGTGTGTGTGTGTGTGTGAGTTCCTTATGTGAAAGCTGGTTTGTTATTGTATCATAACGAAATCAATTAAACCACTTTTCAGTCAATTTATGTGACCAAAAACATATTTTGATCATAATCAATTAAAACATAATTTTCCCAGACACCCTTAATTAGCATTTCCCTAATAAAAATAATTATTATTGGAAATCACTGGTCAACTAGAAATATGAGCAAACGATAGCCGAAACCTCAGAACATTAGAAACAGATTCTAAAGAGTTGAGTTGGACCTAAACTACTTCCTAATAATAACAACAATAGACAGAATAACAATGAAAAGAAAAGACGGCTTTTAAAAAATGACAGGAAATGAAGACATACAGTGCTGCCACATGTTGCCGGCGAGATCCTCCGCCTTTTTGGTGGCCTCGGCGGCTTTCTTGCCCCATTTGCCGAGAACGTCTTTGACGGAATCTAAAGTAGCTGCGAAAATAATACAAGTTTTGAGAGAGTATTCTTGTGAAATCAGAAAAGGAAAAGAAGAAAAGCGAAGAAAAGAGATAGTTACTCTTAGTAGAAGAAGCGGCAACGGGCGCAGGAGTGACATAGGGATTGGAATCTTTGGGCATGGTAGTGGCAGCATCGCCGGAGATTGGGGCACGAGATTCAGTATTGAGAGGTGGTTCTTGGTGTTGAGGAGGAGGTGGAACGACGTCGTCTGGGTCCAGTTTAGGGTACGGAGCATAATCGGCGGTGTGAGGCTGAGATGCAGATTGGGATTCTTCCTGTTTTGCGTTGGTGGTTTGGGTTTGGGTTTCGTGAGGTTTGGTGGCGGTGGCTTGGGTTTGGGTTTGGGTTTGGGTTTGGATTTGGGTTTGGGTGGGGGCTTCAGCACTCATGTTGTTGAGGATCGGAGTGATGGCGATTGAGAGTGGAGAAGGGAGAGAGAAGAGAGTGTGGGACTTGAATTTCAAATGTCAAATTCTGCCAAAATCGTCAAACTTATTTAAAAAGATTGAGTTCAGGTTTCAATGCTCTTTCTGGATCTGCCCGTTCTGTTTTCTGTCGCCTGCCCGTGGTTTTTGTCAAGACGGGTGTAAAAGCAAGTGGGTTTTGCGAGCTTTTTCTTGCTGCACTCCGTAATTTCTAAATGCATCCTATGATTTTTAAAATAATTGATTTTTTTAAATTACGTCATTTGTTCTAACAATCTTTGCGAATATAAGTATTTTGAAATATGATTTTTATAATAGATTATTTTGGAACATAATTTTATAAGATTTTTATAATAAAATTTTTTGAACCAGCTTTTAGATCATATATATTTCTAAATAGAATTTTTATACAAACTTCTTAAAAGATATATGATACTTTATAGAAAAAGTTGTTTAGAATATATGAAATATGTTTAGAAATTCACTTTCTCTGATGTGCGATGAAGAATATATTACTTGCTTTAGAAATCTTAGTAAATAAGCTTTTTCATATATGATTTTCACAGTAAAATTTTTGAAATAAGATTTTTAGAATAGGATTTTTAAAACATATAACATATATTTTGAAATGTAATTTTTGTATAATATGATATATTCTGGAAGCAGCATTTTAAAATGATATTCCCATACCAATAAATAAGTTTTTTAAAACAATTTTCTCTTTCTCTCCTCCAATGGAGGTAGCATAACTGTTCACCATAAAGGATATTGTAGACTTTTTCTTTTAATATAGGGTCTTGTTAATAATTATGGGGTGCAGAAATGAAAACTTTTTTGCTTCCTTCACTAAATTTGACTCCATTACTTTTTTTGTTTCACTAAAATAGCCACTGTATTCAAAATTGAGTGGCATTTGAAAATTATCTTTTCGATAAGCGATGTATGTGATTTGAAAAAATAGAAAAATGTAAATTTTTTTATGTGTAATTTGGATATAAAATTAGGAAATGAATGTGTTTAGTTATTCTTCTTCCATCATAAATTATATATAAAGATATCTGTTTTGTAAATTTGGAATGATAAATGGAAAGTTTTGAAAATCTTAAATATGTTACGGGTGATATTTTTTTTTTATTTATTCTAAAGTGATGCTTCATGAGTTTTTTTTTTTTTTTTCTTTGTGACACATTGGAGTTCATAAAAGGATAGTAAAAAATTTCTTTCTTAATATTTTATCCTCTGTGAGTTATTTTTCTTTTCTTTGTGACAATTGGAGTTCATAAAAGAATAGTAAATAATTTCTCTCTTAATTTTTTATTCTGTGAGTTAAAACACAAGTAACGATTAATAATTAACTTTTTCTCTATTTTTTTCTCTATTTCATATTTTTTATAAAACAAATAAAAACACAAAGTATGCACTTTATATTACATAGGTTATAAATATATTCTGAATTACATTATTTAAATTATTTTTTTATTTTCAAATTAGTTAATTTGAAATTAATTTGTTTTAATGGTTTAAATTATGTAAATACATATTTGAAAGACAAGTTGTAAGAGAATTAAAAACTCTTGTAATAAAGGCTTCTCTTTCATGCTAACTATTTCTTCCAACAATAACAAGGATAATATTTACTAATTGTTCCATTCTCTCTTTTATTAACATGTGTCATGCTTATTATTAGGAAAACTAAATTTAGTGTAACTCAATTTCACATAACTTATAAAATAAATATTGTTTCCAGTTGTGATATTATTTATTCTGATCTCCTCCAACTACTTCCATTATTTGACTTAGCATTCTGTTCACTTTCTTCCTCTCACAGCTTACACTTGTAAGTTAAATATATGGGTGTCAAGGTCCTTAAATAGAAATAAAATCTATCCAAGTGATTTTTATTAAAGTTTTCAGGGATCCACGTGGTCGCATGTGATCTTCAAAAAATATCTTCATGACCATACTACCAAGAAAGGTATTCTCACATAGTTTCCAAAGTTTTTTAAGTTGTCGTGGATGCATGCTATTTGAATTTGATGTTAAAATGTACATGTTCTGTGAAATTTTCTAAGAATTTAGTTGGCTAGCATACTAATAAGTCAAAGATATACACAAAATAGGGGGAACTAATATATATATATATATATATATATATATATATATATATATATATTTTTTTTTT
>Ga0209489_104647_pt1 | contig 25052 bp, 14 predicted proteins | sample SiratrowhiteBW_FD_187527 | JGI IMG/M metagenome (GOLD analysis project Ga0209489, IMG submission 187527) | Root nodule microbial communities of legume samples collected from California, USA - Siratro white BW (SPAdes) (version 2) | ecosystem: Host-associated > Plants > Roots > Nodule | place...
TATATATATATATATATATATATATTAAGAAGTAATGGTTGAATTACTAAATTAATATATTGACCAGTTAAATTTTAAAAAATTTGTTACAAATATAATGATTGAATTGTTAAATTATCAATTGCAAATATTATTTAAAATATTTTTTCTGAAAATGTAAACGTTTATCAATTAATTTTATTGTAGTTTATTATATCGTAAATTAACATTTAATTCTAATTTTATTATCATAAATTAGTATTAGTTTTTTATCAGTCTATTGAACAAACCTGATACCTCTTGAGCAGTAACCAATAATTCGCATGGATACTATTTTATTCATAATAAGATAATAAAAAATAGAAAATAGATTTTAGATATGATTTTAAAATTCCATATCAAAACGCCCGGATGATTCAAACTTTAGATTTATAAAATATGTTTGATGAATCTATTTTACTTTCGTCTTCTCTTAAATTGTTTTAGTTTTAGTTTGCTATACATATCAATTCAAAAACCTAAACCAAATTAACACATGTAAAAGGATTATTGAGATGTATAAAAAAATATACATATTTTATTATTAAGTTAAAAATAAATAAAAGTTTACAAAAATAATATAAGTCCAATGCTAGTATCATTTTCTTAACCTATTCGTAAATATTGTCGACTTTCACTTTTCTTGTATTTTTAACTAAAGTACTCTCATATCGTTTCATTAAAAATCAAAGAATCAATGCAAAAGTTACATGATTAAAAATGTAGAATATAGGATAAATTGAAATTATCCAAGTTAAGAGATCAACAACTCCATTACCTTGTCGCATGTTAAAACTTATATTTGAAGGTTTGATAACTTGCAACCAATTTTCACTATACAAAGTTTAAGATTAAGAAAAAAAATTAAGTTTCACCATATTAAGATTTAAGATTTACGAGAGGCAACGATATGTTGATAATTCAACAAATCTTATTTTATCCTCTTTCGTTGTTTTTATAATTACAGAAGTTGTCAAATGATTTTATGATTATCAAAATACCATTTTTCAAGATTTACACTATAAAAAAAATTTGTCTGCACTTTAAATTACAAATGTTTACCAAGAACCATTAACATCATTTAATAATGATTTTGGTTGTAATACACTATTTGCATGATCTCCATATCAAGTTTTCTGAACTTCGAAGAAATATGTAATCTACATATAGACACGTCATAATTTATATAAACGCTGAATTCAAGTATAATTAGCTTATATACACTCCTTATGAAATAAGGAGCATTTTTCGTGATTGACAAAACTTATATATCTTCGTTACATCTAATATGGGAATTCTAAATAGTTTCCTTTTGACACATAATTGTTGGATAATGACAACATCACAACAACAATTAATGAACATCAATAATAATAATAATAATAAGTTCACAAACTTTCACGTCCTCTCTAATTCTTCATGCACATGGCTCTAATATAAACATTCCACTTCTCTCTCAATCAAGGTGGTCCCAAATGAAAATATTTGGCATCATGCCAAAGTTTTCGTTTGTGTCATTATCTTACAAACCTCTTAGATGAAAATACTCTTCGCCCACCAAATATAGGTTATATTTATGCACCTAGAAAACCCCTTCTAACAAAATATGTGCCTTTAAAAATACACGACGACAAAGCATTAGTGTTATTAGATTTTCGAAATTCAAGACTCTTTTAAATATGAAATATGATTATATAAAATAATTTACAGTCTCAATAGTACATTATACCTTAAAAAATTGTATTCAGGTAATTTTAAATCATGCAAAATTTAATAAATTATATATACCTGATGACAACGTTTAGTATGATTATAACAACATGAAAATTTTATAACCACTTAATTTGAGTATTAAATTTATAATTGTAATCAATACTTGAATTAATATTTATTTTCATCATTGATTCTAATTACTTTCTTTTAATAAAAAGATACATGTTATGGTGAAATACCACAACTTTAAATTTCCCTCGAAAATTAGGAGTTTTGATGTGAATAATTTATATACCGATTTATCGACAAAATTTATTTTTAGTATATCTATTATTTGAGATTCGAACCCAAGTTCCACATGCACCAATAAAACTTAACTTATCATTAAACCAGAGCAACATTGTTGTCATAATATGATTATTAGCATTTTTATTATAATTATTGTTATTATTATTATTATTGTAATTATAATTTCTATAAATAATAATAATACTAATATTAACATTATTAATAATATTTATAATATTATTAATAATAATAATAACAGTTTTATTTAAATATAAATAATATTAATAATATCTAGTAATAATGTTATTAATAATATTTATAATAATAATATTAACAATAATAATAATAATAACAATACTATTAATAATATAGTAATAATATCAATAGTAACAATAAAATAATAATATCAATAATATTATTAATTTTATTTTATTAGTAATAGTAATAATATTGATAATAATAATAATATTATCATTTATAATAATAATAATAATAATAATAATGTAATAATAATAATATTAATAATGATAATAATAATAATAATGTTAATATTAATAATAATAATAATTATGACAATAATTATTAATATGATTAATATTTATGACAACAATAATATTATTATATTAATAATTATAGTATTAATAAAAATATTAATAATAATATTATTAATGTTAATAATAATAATATTTATAATAATAATAATTTTAATAATAATAATATTAATAATACTATTATAATAATAATATATTAAAAGTAATAATATCAATATTTGTATATGAATTTATTTACGAATTTTATTTTTTATGTAATAAGCCTGGATACAAATCCGTATATAATTTCGTATAATGTTGATTTTTAATATGGATTATATTATATATGAATTTACATACGGATTAAATCTGTATGTAATACCCTGGACAAAAAAACCGTATCTAATTTTGTATATAATGTTCATTTTTAGTATAAATTATATTACATATGAATTTACATATAGATTAAATTCGTATGTAATGTTAATTTTATATAGGGATTTAAATTCGTAGATAATTTTGTATGTAATGCTGATTTTACATACAGATACAAATCCATAGATAAAATTTCGTATATAATACAAATTTTACATACGGATTTTTATCCGTATATAATTTCTGTAGATAATTTGAGTTTTTTTGTAGTGTAAGTTTTTTCTTGTTCGCATTTTTCTGGATGAGAATGTAGTGATATTTTTTGGGTGATCACATTTATTCGCATTGTGTTAATTTTATAGTGAAATACGGTTTCTTCTCATGGTTTGTTCTTTCCTGCGGGATGGCCATGCAGTTCGTGGGGTTCTTAATTTTCTGGGAGTGCCTCAATGATCAAGATATAAAGCAAAATGAAAAAACTTCTTTTGTGTCTGGTGTGCAGAAAAAAGACATTTGCCCAAGCTTTGAATAACACTTGTGACATCCCTCTATCATAGTTGCCCTCTCCTTAACTCAAATGAGGTCTTGTCTTTGTGTAGATCTCAGAAGAAGTGTATCTTGTAAGGCTTGAAGAGTGTTAGAATCACTTCTATGGTAGGATTGTGCTTACCAAAGGAGACAAGCCTCTAACACACCTAGACGTGTACAGGAAGCTAAACCTTACTTGGAAATTTCCCTTGGTTCTTTGAAGGCAATTCCTCTTGGAAAGGGATTTTACGAGTTTTTGTTCACCTCTTTGGAAGACATGAGGTGTGTGTTAGCGGTTAAATCTTAGAATCTCTCTCCAGGATTTTTGTGGGTGTTTGCTTGGAGTAAAAACTTCGTTACAACAATTATGAACGTTATTAAGGCACAATATTGGGTCAAAATTCATGGTCTCCCTTTGGAGTATTGGCAACCTCATGCTATTTTTCTATAGTAAGAGAGGTTGGTACCATTATTGCGTTAGATGATTATACTATGAAGAAAACCCCTGGCTTTTATGCTCAGGTGCTTGTTGATGTAGATATGCTCTCTTCTTTGTTGCAATAGCTTTTGATGAAGCATTCAGGCTTTGCCTTTGTGGCAGATGTGGAGTATGAACGAATTTCGTGTTTTTGCTCTTTTAGTAAAGTGATTGGTCATACCTTATCTGCTTGTAGGCATTACCCTCAAAGAGATAGGTAGGCATTACCCTCAAAGAGATAGGTCTAATCAACAAGTGAAGTGTAAACAACGTTATGTTCCTAAGTCCAACTTGGTAACAAGGGAGGAAAATGTGAAACTACATACCGAGGTGGTTAATGTTGTTAATATTGCTAGTGGTAATGACTCGAAACCATCTCCTTTAGGAGGTGATGTTGTTGCTTCTAATATGGCCCTAATCAGGAAGAATTTAGAAGGGATGCCAAGTCTTTTTGATAATTCTCAACAGGCTTCTCCGGTTCAAAATATTGGCAGATACAACATATTCCGCCTAAGGGTGACTTGGCTCACTTTTCTGGTTTGACTCGTTCAATTTTTTTTTTCTAAATTTTTTGTTTTGGATGGAAACTTGTCTTGGGATAAGCATGAAAATGTGAATATTGTGAATTCTAATCCCTATTGGTTACTCTTGCTCTCATCGTTCTAGGGACAAATAATAATAGTTCTAAACCTATTGCTTACGAAGATAATTTCTTACAAGATGCTAGTATGCAGAGTTTAAGGTGTGATATTTTGGAGAACGAGGAACTTAGACTTTAATATTCATGATGATTTGGTCTAATCATCCCACAAGCCTGTAAATATGTTTCTATAGCGGTTGGAAAAATGAAATAACTTCCTATGGTTCTGTTGGTTTTAAGCTTGATGTCATTGTGGCTACCGGTTTGGAAGTTTAGGATTTCATTTTAGCCTTTTTGGTTTGTATTCAACTATTGTTGGTTCATGCCCTGTGAGGTTGCAGCCAGGTGTTGGAGGGGCGTAGGTTACTCATGCTCTTTTTTCTAAATTTAAGGAGGAGTATAAGTTAGTTTCTACGTACTGGGCCGATCGAGTGGAGCTGAGTTTTCTAGTGATTCAGATGAGTTAGAAGGATGTGTTCAAACTTCTACAAAATTTTAGAGACCGAGGAAGGGTACTTCCAAGACTTCTAAAAAATTTATTAAAGTAGTTACTAGAAAAAAGAAATAATGGATGAGTTTGTGTATCTTAATTTTAATTCTCTTGCTTTTATTATTTGTTTTAAAACATAAGGGATATAACTCTTTTTTTACTCTTCTCTTAGTTTCTCATTGATTTTTCTTAACTTTATTCATTTACTTTTTTATATTATTCTTATGAATTGATTTAGCGGTTTTCTTTATTTCTTTCTTTTTCATAAGTTTAGTCTAACTTTCTCGTAATCTTATTTTCCTTTACTTTTTAATAAATCCTATATGTAATAATTCTATACCTGACATCAATTTTAATAGAAAAGAAATATTATCATTACTTATCTTATATCGTCCAACTTACCTAAAAATGATAATTTTGATAAATTTAATTTTTATAAAAATAAATAAATATTTATTGTTTAGATAATCTAATGATAAATCCAATTCAAATTAAATAGGTTATTTTTTTTCTTATTAAGTCAAATTTAACCCAATCCAAATTAACTTAATACCTCTTAAATTATGAACATTAAATACAAGACTTTACACTAGTAAAATTATTATAAAAACTGCTTATCATTTCAAATTTATTGTAGCTATGACTTTTTATTTAATTTTACCTATAATAATTATATATTATAGTCGTTTAAATTATTCTAAAAATCTAATAAAAGAATATTTACAAATTATAAATTTAAGAAAAAAATTATTTCAAAATTAATAACTCAATTAATCTAATTATCTTAAGGATGAGTTATATTGAATTGAATTTAATAGAAAAAAGTGCAATATGTCAACCTAACTCAATTACAATTTTTCTTATTGAATTGAATGTTTAATTTGCTTAAATCATACTTATCTCGGCATCTCCATTACCTTAAGAAAAGAATACGCTTTACGGTTTCAGTGATATAATGCTTATATTGATAACATTTAATATTTCTTAAATTATATTAAGAAATAATATTTCAAAACATAATATCAATTATTTTCATCGTATGTAAGCGTATTCCCATTTTCAGTGTCATTAAAATAATTATTTATTTTATTAATCTATTTAAAAATCTACATTCATTTACGTATTTGACGCAGACTTACAAATAATTTATATTCCTGCAAATTGGGCCAAAAAAATATTAGTTTAAATATTTTTTAAAAAAATTCTATATTAAAAAAAAGGATGCATTCAATCTTTAAATTTATATTAAAACCTATCTAAATCTATTTTACCTTTAACTATTTTAATTGTTTTAAATCTTCAATGTATGTATACTATAATTAAGTCCTAATTTAAAAACCCATAAAAAGTTACCCAATATAACATTTTTTTATTAGTATTGTTTATTTACAATTAAGACAGCCGAAATAAAAATATAAAAAGTTATAAAAATCTATATACTCTTATTACTGAATTGAAAATAGAAAAAAATAAAATAAAATAAAATATTTAAATTCATTTTTCATTCTTATAATTTTGTATAAATATAATTTTGGCACTATTAAAATTTAAATTTAATCATTAGCATTCTAATTTTATTATACAACTAATATATATTTTTAATTTTATTCAAAAAGTATTGACTGGCCTATCAATAATGATAATAATGAGTTATTTGTTTATAAATAATATTAATTATGAATTATGTTTTATTAGAGCTGTTAGCCATCATGTGGACTCACTAAAAGTTGACTATTAAGTGGGATAACCTAATCCAATTCATTCGTGAATGAGTTTTAGAAAATAAGTTTCGCAAAACTCACCATGGGTTAAAGGATTAAACCATGACTTATTCAATTTAAAAGAAAATACAGTTTTTTTATTATATAACTAATATATTTTTCAATTTCTTTCCAAAAGTACTGATTTGTCTATCAAATAATAATAATATGTAGTTATTTATTTACAAAGAATATTAATTACGAGTTATGATTTATTATAGCTAACAATAATAGTGTAGTTATTTATTTACAAAGAATATTAATTACGAATTGTGCTTTATTTGAGTTGTTAAAACGTGTATCCACCTCAGTTTGAATTTACTAGGCGTTAGATTATCAAGTGAACTAACTTATAATCTAATTCATTTATAAAAGAGGTTATAGCTAAAGATGAATTGGTGAGATAGCTCAAGCTTCAAAAAGGTAAAACAACTAACTTAGACTTTAAGGTTTCAGAAAACTTCAAAAAAATTTAATACTAATACATTATCATCAAATTAAAAAAATATTTAATTTTAAAATTAAACTAAATTATAATTTTTAATTAAAAATTTAAAATATCTTAACTGAATTTAATTTTATATCGATATTATAAATATTCTTTAATATTTATATCATACTATAAATATTCTTTGATATTTATATCAATACTATAAATATTCTTTAATATTTATATCAATATTATAAATATTCTTTAATATTTATATTGGTACTATAAATATTATTTAATATTTATATCAATACTATAAATATTTTTTAATATTTATATTGACACTATAAATATTATTTAATAAATAATATTTTTTGAACCTTTTTATAATAAATTAATAATATTTTTTAAAAAGAAATTGAATAGTAAAGAAGTCCTATCTATTAAAAGTTTTTAATTTTCTTTCTATCTCATTTTACTATATTAAAACTTTATAATTTTCTTCCTATCTCTTTCTACTGTTCTATCATATTCACATCATTTCTTTATATGTCTTTCATTTTCTAACTCTTTCACTTATCTCTTTCTTTTAGTTGTTCTTTCATTCTTTCGCTTTTTTACTTATCTCCTTCCTTTTATATGACTTCTTCACTTATCTCTTTTCTTTCTCTGACTCTTTCATTGGTTCTTCCATAATATTTTTTCAATTTAAGTGTTTGATTATCATCAGGCCATTTTTCAATTTCAAATTTGTTTTATCATTCTATACTATGTATTTATGCGTGTGTCTTTATTTGAAGACTTGAAGTGGTAGATTGAGGAATCAGAGTTTGTGTTCACTTTTGCTCATTTTGAGTGCATCAATATCAAATAAAAATAATATCAAATTGATGAATTAATCTAAAAATATTTTTATTTTTCATTATTAATTTGTGCAAATTTAGCAAAGAACATTAGAAATTTAGAATTTATAAATTAATTTTAAAGATTTACCAAAGAATAATATAAAAAGATAGTAGGAGACTTGAGACTTTAAGACAAAGTAATGTTCATTGTTTTAACAATCAAGTTTTATCTTTTTTATCTTAGTCTCATTTTATATATTTATAAGTTATATGTAGTGTTATATATTATAGATTTTAATTTTATATAAAAATATATCAATTAGAAGATATGAATCAGGTTATTCAAAACTTAAAAAAAAAGAAAAGAGTTAAACTTCAAATAAATTTTAGATAAAAATATCATAATTTGAATTGTTGTATTAATTTAAAAAAGACCTAATTTTTTTAAATATGCTTTAAGCCCCTAAAACCTTGAAATTGGTGGATTAAACATATTGATTCATTTAATTTGAACAAATACAGATTTTAAGTTTAGTATTTTTTCTTCTATCTATTTTTTTCCTAATGTGAAAATTGGAATCAAATTTCAAATTATTGGAATAACTATGACAAAAATACATAATAATATGCCTATAATATACGTATGTGAATATATATAAAATAATATCTACAAGTTATAATTTCAAAAATATACATCATATATATATACTAAATGATAATTTTAAATTGTTATGTTGGTATTTGGTGTGTGCATAAAGGGTTGGTGGTGTGTTAAGGATGTCAAGATAAGTTCAACCAAGTAAGCTAACTTAAGTCACCACGAGTTAGACTTGGGTTAGACTTAGATTATGTTGAAAAAATGTAGCTAATTTAAATGTAAGTTGAACTCGACTCACTTAACTTGTGATTAATAATTTCAAATTGGGTTTGAGATGGGTTGACTCATAACTCATAAAGAACAAAACTTTATGATTCTTTTTATCACTTTTTCATTATAATTATTTACCACATTTAATTACATAAGTTGATATTTTGATATATTTTAAGATTATAATATTACTTAATAGTGTTTGAATGATTTGGATGTTTAATTTAGTTGTCTATACCAAATATGTTGACACTTTCATTTTTACATGTTATCTTTTATAATATCACTTTCAAAATATTAACACTTCAATTACACTCCTAGGTGGATTGAGTCAATATGCTTTGATCGACAATAAAAAAACATATAAAACAAGTTAGAAGACTAAAACATGATTTAGTAAATTAGCTTGTCTAACCTACCTACTTATAATGGGTTGAGTCAATTTACAATATTCCTAACTTACAAAACATCGAGTCAGATTGAATTGATTTGTATTTAACTCAAACTCTTAGTAAATCAAGTTGTATGAGCTGAATTGACTTACTTTTGACATTTTTAAATATTTTGGATGAGTATCAAGAGATGAAAAGTGATATATAATGAAAAAATAAAAAACCTTATAATAGAATAAGAAAAGAATTATGAATTGAAATATTTTTGTTTTGATAAAATAAAAGTAATGAAAAAGGAGAGTTGAAGATAATTAAAACTTATTGGTTATGTAATTTTGATACCTTATTAGTTGGATTGTTTTTTAAGTGTAATAAAATATTTTCTTAACTTTTTTAACGCAAATTGGTGACATGTTATCTTTTTTTTTCTTTTTTAAATTGAACTAAATTTGTATTGATTTAGGAACTTTAACCAGTCTTGATAATTTTATCTTTGATTAAAGTTACTTAATTTAAAGAATGTTAAAGGATTAAACTGCCATTAAACCTCAAAAGAAAAAAAAAAAACTTTATCTTCAAGTTCAACAAAAGAGTAATTTTATATATGTATTCATTGACGACAAACATTTATATATTAAAAAAAATCAATTTGTTTAATGACATAAAGAAGAAATAATTTTTAAATCATTTGATGCAAATAAAACCGTAAAGAGAACCATTGTTAAAATTATTTTTGTTATTAATTATTTTTTCTCTTACTGAAATTTCTTTCTTGGTCCAAGAAAAGCATTAAGAGTCCAATTCTGATTTATTATTGCAAGAATTAGCATGGGGGACACGTGTGAGTAAATGGAATGAAGCAAATCTGAGCCGTTGAAAGGGAGTACTTTTTGAAAACCATTTGTACTACATTACAAAAACCCACACACTCTCTCATTCCATTTATTCGAAGCCCTCAACCTCCAAACCCTCTCTTCCTTCTTTCTTCCTTTTTTCTTCTCCGTTCCCAAATCAAACCTAAATTTCCCACCTTCCCCCCTCTCACCAAATCCACCACCACCACCACCGCACTCAACACTATTCATTTTTATTTATTCGTATATACATACAGAGGGAGAGAGGGGAAATGGATTCGGATCAAGGCAAGCTATTCATCGGTGGGATTTCGTGGGACACTACGGAGGACAAGCTCAAGGAGCATTTCGGAAACTACGGCGACGTTTTGAGCACTTCTGTTATGCGGGAGAAGAACACTGGCAAGCCCAGGGGCTTTGGTTTCGTCGTCTTCGCGGATCCCTCCATTCTTGATAGGGTTCTCGAGGATAAACATGTCATAGATGGCAGAACGGTGACGCTTATATTCCATTTTTTACTTCATTTTTAATTTTTTTTGGGCTTGTTTGTTGCTGTGCTGGTTTCGAATTGGAGCTGTGTTTGTTTTTGGGATAAAATGAGTCTTTTTTTTGTGGTGGAATGATTGATGGGGTTTTGGTAAGGGTTTTAATTGTTTTCGTGGTTTGCTCTTGGAATTGAGGCATGTGATTGCTGGTTTACCCATTTTGGATTTCGAGTGGCTAGGGTTTTTTTTTTCTTGGCATGCACTTACTTTTGGTTGACTAGTTTCTGTAACGCTGGGCTAATTGTTTCGTTCCTGTCTGTCTTTGATACTTGGTTTTCTTACTTCAAGAAGTGTTTGGTCTACTCTTGTAAATGATGAAGTTTTTTTTTGTTGTCTGCGGGCGTAGTTATCAGGACACAAGTAGTCGCTATGCTACTTGTTGTGTGAACTACTGCTATTTGTTTGCAGTTTATCCGTGTCAGTTATGTGTAAATGTTTATGATAGATGATAGCAGTGCTGATATTTTAAGAATTGATCCTCTTTGTTCAATTCTTGAAATGCAAAGTAGTACAACTCCTTTGAAGTTGCTATTATATGTTCCATTTCCTTCAATGATATGCCTAAGCACAAGTTTTCATGTATAAGCTAGTATTCCGGAATAAGTTAATATTGGTTTACTTGCTCTCATGTATGAGTCTGCCCCAGCTTGAAAGCAGTACTTACAGTAATGATTATTTTGAGATCGTTTGATAGTTTTGATCATGTTTTGTCTTGTATCGTTTTGGATATATGGATATCCAAATCCATGATTTAAGGCCTCTTCGTCGAGATTATAATTTTTGAATTTTGGTTATTTTCGACCCCATGTCATCTTTGCTTGTCATCATCAATTAAGGGCCTAACTAGCAATTATTTTATAATGTCATCATTCAGGTTGATGCCAAAAAGGCTTTCTCAAGAGAGGATCAACAAATTTCTGTCACCTCGAGAGGTGGAAATTCCAATTCTGGAATGAATTCTGGAAATGGAGGAAACATCAGAACTAAAAAGATATTTGTTGGAGGGCTGCCTCCTACCCTGACTGAAGAAAAATTTCGTCAGTACTTCGAGTCTTATGGACATGTGACTGATGTAGTAGTCATGTATGACCAGAATACTGGACGGCCACGAGGATTTGGGTTTATTTCATTTGATACTGAGGAGGCCGTTGATAGGGTTTTGCACAAATCATTTCATGATTTAAATGGTAAACAAGTTGAGGTAAAGCGTGCACTTCCCAAGGATGCCAATCCTGGTGCAAGTGGCCGTATGATGGGTGGTGCTGGAGGTGGTGGTTCTGGAATTGGTGGGTATCAAGGGTATGGGGCATCTGGTGGTAACCAAAGTGCATATGATGGTCGTATGGATTCTAGTAGGTATATGCAGCCTCAAAGCGCTGCAGGTGGATTCCCTCCTTATGGCTCTTCTGCCTATAGTGCTCCTGGGTATGGGTATGGTCCGGCTAATAATGGTATCGGGTATGGTGCATATGGAAGTTATGGCGGTGCCACTGCTGGGTATGGTGGACCTGCTGGTGCAACATATGGGAATCCTAATGTTCCTAATGCTGCTTATGCTGGTGGTCCACCAGGAGGCCCAAGGAGTTCATGGCCTGCTCAGGCACCTTCTGGTTATGGATCTATGGGCTATGGGAATACTGCTCCTTGGGGTGCTCCCAGTGGTGGTGCTGGATCTGGTGGTGGTGGTCCTGGTTCAGCAACCGCTGGTCAGTCCCCTGGTGGAGCTGCTGGATATGGGAACCAAGGTTATGGATATGGTGGGTATGGTGGATATGGGGGAAGTGATAGTTCTTATAATTCAAGTGCATATGGTACTGTTGGTGGACGAACTGGGAGTGCTCCAAACAGTAGTGCTAGTGGTCCTGGTGGGGGTGAACTAACAAGTAGTGGTGGCAGTGGTAGCTATATGGGTGGTGGCTATGGGGATGCAAATGGAAATTCAGGTTATGGAAATGCAGCTTGGAGATCAGAACAAACTCATGCATCTGGAAATTATGGAACCCCGCAGGGAAATGGTGGGCAGGTTGGTTACGGTGGTGGCTATGGCAGCGCTCAGTCTCGACAAGCCCAACAACAGTAATTTTGATAGTTGGATATCTTGCTGGATTTTGAACTTCAACTTGAGGATCCCTGGCCTTTTAAAAGTCTTAAATCATGAGGTCACAATGAATTCTTCCAGCAGCAAAGGAGGGGCTCAAAGATCGATGTCAATACACAATGGGACTGGTTGGGTTGCTTGAATCCCAGTAGTTTGCAGTATCTGCTTTCGTAGTTTATAATAAGTAGTTGGTTTAAGAGATACTAGATGCTACTTTCTATTTAGTATTTGTTTCTGCGTGTAGCTTTAATTTGCGTGCTTATGATTTTAGTTGATCTCGAATGGCCGTTCTTGTAGCATTTAAGCTATAGTATGATATTTCACCTTATATGATGGTTTGATGCAGTTTATCATCAGTTGGCTTTTTTGTGGTTGAATTTTATTTAGTGTCTGTTCATTTTCTGATTACATATTGTCTAGATTCATTTTAATTGTCATGACAACTAGAATATGAAGATGTAGTCAAGCTATTTACTCATAGCAGTGGACACTTGGATTGATCACTTCGTAATGGGTAGCGTAATCGTAGTGATAGTAAAACCTTTGAGTATGGCATAATCATTTTCCCCCTGTATTTGCACTTGTGTTGTACAGGAGGAGAGGTGCACGAGTATGGAAGTGGTGGAGCCAAGTGTCCACCCATGTCTAAGGAATGAAATTTGGCCAGTCTTATTGTGTTTTTCTGGACCAACGCATCGCCAAATTGGAGATTTCTGGCTTTTCGTGAGAAAAAATCTGTTAACTTTCAATCTGATCTGTGGTGGCGGAAAGATATTGAGAGAGTCAGCTGCACATTGACTATTTCAGTTGGCCTACCCTATAGAATTTTATCCTATCCTAATCTTAGGTATCTTGGGTGTCAACTTGATGTTTTTTTGATTGTGTTGAAGCTAAGAATAATTTCATGTCTCAACTAATGTTTCATCCTGGAATTAATGTTATTTTATATGGCACTGCTTTCCCATGACATTCATTTATGACAGTCTTTCATCGCTTATCTATTTTTGCAATTTCTAAGGACTATTTTTTTACTATTTGAATGTTTAGGTTTGCAAAAATTTGTTTACTCTTTAGTTAGATAGTAACGTTTTGGATGTTAATTTAATTAGATATAGAGTGACTAACTCAATTTTATATCAAACATTGTCGTGTATAGAATTTAAATGTTTTAATGCAAGCTATTCACCTTATCCATTAATAGGAGAGGACTTGCAATTAGCTTTTCAAGATATGTCTTTAACAATGTTTTTTCTCAAATATTGCATGCATATAAAGAGGATTTATACTATTCTAGGTTCTTAATTGTTTGTCATAAAATGCCAGGTTCTAATTTCATGGCAAAATGTGCATGTACTTTTTCTTATCCATGGTAAGATGCGAGTAACATGGTATGCGCGTTTAAGTCGTTCTACCTACGCTATTCATTTGGCAGGTTTTTTCCTTGGGCGAAAGAAACCATGTTACTGTAAAACAGTCAGGAAGGCTCAAACATGACTGAAAGAAGAGGAATGCTATATTTTCTTTATAATCTATAGAGTGTCAAATGGAAAAGTTGAAAGTTAAGCTGGCTGCACATACCATATTTCTATATGTTGAGATCTGTGGTATAATTAAAAACTGTGAATTAATATAAATTATATGAATAATCCGTTGATATTTGTGCTAGTCTGTGTTTCTTTTTTCTTTCATAAAATTATATGCATTCAAGATATAGAGTTTTATTTGATTTTGGAAAATATTGTCTTAACACGAAATAAGTTTTACAATGACATGTTTTTATTTTTATTATTAAAAGCAACTATTTCGTATGTTAAATAGATAGAAATTGATTATTCGTTCTAGTTGTTGGTTGTAGAAATCAATTGGAATCTTAACTATATATTGCCAAATCAATGTGAATAGAATCTTAACTATATATATTGTCAATATTTGATTTCTTTTTATGATTTTTTGGTGGATCTAGCTTATATCATATGATGCGAATTTTCCACTTTCAAAAAGCTTATGTTATATGGCCTCCATGCTACTACATTTGGTTAAGATAAAGCTAAGTATTAAATAAGTACTTTAAAAATGAAAAAGCAATGATACAATTTAATTATTATATATAAAATCTAAATTGTGAACTGCGAAGATGTCACTTCAGTGACTTAAATGCTTTCAATTTTATGTCGTCATACAAGTAATTTTTGCCCAATGCTCTATTTAGACACTTCAACAGGCCATCCAACATAAATTTTGTTTTGTACTCTTTGAACATTTTGAGTATGTTTTTAAGCATTTTTTCCCACAGTTCTCAAATCCTAAAAAACAACTCTCCAATTGTACCCTTCAAAATAAATTACGTCTTGATACCCTTTATTAAACATTTTCAATATAATTCTATTAGCATTCATCACCGACGATTAGACTCTACCAAAACAATTTAGACGTTTTTTTTTTATTTCCTTAATTTGAAATACAGGATAGCAAATACTTCTTAACATTTATTTTTATAAAATGTTAGAAAATTAACGAGAACATGCCATTTTTTTCTGAAGGTAAGAAATTTCATGGACACAATTTTCTCTCTGTTGTTTGAATTGAGAAGTGAATATCAGATAGTAAAAAGAAAAGAAAAGTGAAAACTGTTGTTTGAATTGAGAAGTGAATATCAGATAGTAAAAAGAAAAGAAAAAGAAGAAAAAAAAAGTGAAAACTTTAGTTATTTGAATTACGAGAAAAATGAAAGAAAAGTTGTGTAAGTGATTTGAACAGTGTACTAGAATAAAAATATTTTTTAGTTAAATTTTTTTGTGAAATATCTTTATTATCGTTATCTTAAAATTTAATTTTAATAATAATAATAATAATAATATTATTATTATTATTATTATTATTATTATTACTATTAACTATTATTGTTCTCATTGAGGCATGTAGGGTTTTCGATCCTGACGACAGTCTTCGGTCTCGATGGCAGTCTTTGGTCTCGAATGTAGCTCTCTGTTTCAATGGGAGACTAGGAGAACACCGGCAAAAGGCACTCCAATACAAACAGTACACGGATGTCAGAAAGGCAGTATTGAGATTGGATTATCGTATCTGTCTGAACTCACACAGGTTGTATTTATAGAGGTCAAAACCTGTATGGAAGCACTGTGATTGGTCGAGATTCCTGGTCATCACAATTTTTTGCAGGTGGTTGTTGCCAGCGATTGTCAGCTGAGTTGGCATTGCGTTGTCAAGCCATAAGTGGACAGTAGTCGGTTGTGGCTGTCCACCTATCGGTCTAAACCGTGTAGTTTTTGGCCTCACCAATATACTTGCCCCCAAGCCAAGCAGGAGGGCTAGTCACGAGAGGTTTGTATAACCATGGTGTCACCCATAGGTGAGTATCTATCCGTAGCATAGACATCGTTCTCAGGTGTGGAGTTCTCGGTCACTACAATTGATCATGTGAGTGTTTTGATGGCTTATGTAAGCCCTTCCTCGAGATCTGTGTAAAAAACAATCTGACGGTCAGAAAGGTAAAACGTAGCCTTTTTGTAGCCGTTGGGGTTGGGCTTTCCCTATAAATAAGGGATGTCACCTTCAGTTTTCCTCGTTGTGAGATTTGTAGCTCCGATATTCGATATCCGAGATCTTATAATTGCAGTTCGAGAGTGGCTAGGTGCAAGACGTTCGTCCCAAGAGGTAATCATGTCGTCCTCATCTACGTCTTCGTCGTTATCCCATTTCACTGAGTCCACGAGTAGTGTTTCGTCTGGAAGTGCCGCCCACAAGGCGGACTCTGAATCGATTGGCATGTCCAAGGAGGCGTCTGGGTCTAAGGTGCGAGAGGACCATGTTGACACAGCGTCTTGGCTGGCTGCGGAAGTCACTGAAGACAACCTTCCCTACAGGACGAGATATGAGTGGGCGAGTTCACATGTCACACGCCACTTTTCTAAGTATCGCTGGTCTTCTATGGTGGAGAGCTATGTGACAGCATACCGTATTTTCACTGACGACATTCCAGATGGTGCTCTTTCTATAGAGCGGTATTCGGCCATTGATAACGTTTGACATGGGCAAGAAGATCATGGCTTAGATTTCTTCTTCATGTATGCCTGCTTGTTCACAAACTCCCATGTGTGCGTCCCATTTGATGAGTTTACCATAGGCGTGCTCCGCACTCTGAACGCCTCTTCTACTCAACTGCACCCTATCTCCTGGGCATCTCTTTCTGCCTTTCGTGTGTTGATAGAGATGTTCCGGATAAAGCCGTCTCCTTATGTATTTATGCGTTTTTATAGTTCTCGCCTTTCTTATCCGGTTAGATGGCTATCATTAGTAAGCCAATCAGGGGCTGCTCTCTTCACTCCTTTTTGCTCTTCCTATAAATATTTTAAGAACACTTTTTTCAAAATTTCTATTTCACCTGCTAGACGACATTATTTCTTTAATGGGGAAACCCCCAAATTTCCTTTGTATTGGACCCGAGATCCTGTCGGCTATCTCTCTTGGCCAAGGTCGTCCGTGATTGAGGATGACAAGAAGATGTTTAATATCCCGGATTAGTTTCCTCGACGACTTCCAATTTAGAAAATTCTTAAGCTTTTTCTTACTTCTCAACATTGGGTGGATTTGAAGGGTATGTTTGTTTCCCTTTTTGACCGATGAGTGGCCGATTTTAACTCTGTTGAATCGCTTATTGTTTTTTAGGTATCATGGCTCAACAGGGCGACAACTTCATGGATCGCTTGAGGAAAATCAAGGCTGAGAGAGAGCCTCAAGCCGACAAGGGGTTGGGTTCTGCCAACCCTTTGCAAACTTCTCCCCCCTCGTGTGCTTATGTTGACCTTGAGCCTCCTCTCGTGACCGATAAGAAAGCAAGAAGAAGGATAACACCAAGAAAGATTCTTCTTCTCGACACTCTCCTAAAAGGGCTTGCGTGGAGGTTCCAAAAGGGGGGCCGAGCAACGCTGAGCAACTCTTCGCCCTTAACTTGGGATTCTATAAGGGCGTCAGCATGTCGCCCTCCTCAGTGGAGCGAGAGCTGCTGAACGCTGCCTCAACTGAAGAGCTTGGCGACGCCTTCTTGGAAATGCAAAGTCGTGCTCTTGCCTTCGCTAAGGTGCTAAGGTTGGAGTGGTCCAACGGGTCATCGTCCGAGGTGGCAAAGCTGAAGAAGGAGTTGGTGACATGAAGCGACTCTTTGAAGGTAGCTTTGGATGCCAACTCGGTTCAGGGCGAGGCGTTTCGGAAAGCCGAATCTCAACGCGAGGCTTTTAAAGCTACGTTTGAGGCGTCTAAAAAAGAGAAGAAGCACCTTTCTACTCAGTTGAAAGGTATCGAGGATAACCTCGCTGAAGCCGCCTCTGTCCATAATGAGGCCATGTCCGAAAAGGTTCAATTGGAGTTGGAGGTTAACGAGCTTAAAGACTATGTTCTAACAGTCCACTTTGAGTCCTTCTGGCAAGCTGTTTGCCAAGCGATCTTGTTATATGGTGTCCCTGAGGAGAATGAGATGGACGAGAACAAAGACGTCTATAACGGCCAACTGATGCCTATTTAAGATATCCCCCATTCTGCCACTCATGAGACTACAATGGTTTTGGATGTCGACTTGCGTGAGGACGACGAGAAGACGCCCTAGGTTGGGCTTGTAGGAATTTCCTTTTTTGATGGTCGTTGTAGGCGGCTTCTTTTTGTTGACTCACTGTATTTTTTGTTGGTTGCCTTGAACAACCATTCATGATGATGTACATAGGAGGCTCGTTGTGGTCCCTTGGTAATACAATACACTTTTTGCCCAGTTTGCTGTTTTACTGGTTTTCTTTCCGCCTAGATGATTGATAACTACTATACTTACGTGTTTTGCTCATTGTTTTGGCAACAATTCCTTGTTTCCTTTAAAATGCTTTTATTTGTTAAATTTGACTAAGTGTGCGATAGGCGATAGCTTATAGAAAATTGAGTCAGTTTGTGAGGTGATGTGCTCTCTTTTTCATGCGAGATAATGGGTAATCGCTTACCTTGGGCCACTATTCGTGGGAAGTCATGATGATGTAAAAGATTCTTTAGCTTAAGTCATGTGAGGTAGCGTATGGGCGATATATCCCACTTTGCATGGTTTGGTAAGCAGCTGTCTGTCGTAGGCGACTACTTATGAGGGGGTTACAATGGAGTAGCACACTCCCTATTTCAAGCCATGAGGGGTCGCGAAGGGCGACATGTTCCCGTGCTGAATAGATTAGTAGTTAGTCATCTATTGTGGGTGACTATATATGAGAGGCTACCGTGGCGTAACTCATTCCTCAATCTTAGGTTATAAGAGGCCACCATGAGCGATACGAGTCCTGTTTCGCGTGTTTGATAATAGATAGCGTCCACTGTGGGCGACCACCTATGGGAGGTTACATTCTAAGTAACATATTCCCCCCTTCGGGTTATGAGAGATCGCCATGAGTGACTTGTTCCCCGCTTTGAGTTATGGGAGGTTACTATGGGCGACATGTTCCCCATCTTAAGCTATGGGAGGTTACTATGGGTGACACGTTCCCCATCTCGAGTTATGAGAGGTCGCTATGGGCGACGCATTCCCCATTCCGAGCTATGGGAGGTCGCTTTGGGCGACACGTTCCTCATTTGGAGCTATGAGAGGTCGCTATGGGCAGCATATTCCCCATCTCGAGCTATGGGAGGTCGTTGTGGGCAACACATTCCCCATCGCGAGTTATGCGAGGTTGTTGTGGGTGACACATTCCCCATCTCGAGCATTTGTCCCTTGCATAGAATTTTACAGAATATATTTATGCTTTATCATTCTCCTTGTAATTCAAAACCAATCAAGAAAGTGTTTGAGTTCCATTCTATTTCCTAGAATCCCTATTATTTGAGTTCTTTGTTTCTTAGATTCCTAAATTTGCTATATCAGTCACACAATGTTAACTTGCTGGCATAGGTATGAATTTGATAGTTAAACTACTATTTCACTGCTATTTTTGCTAATCACTCTCAATGTCTATCTCTAGAAAATATAGAGACTCCTTCTTTATTGTACATTCCTTCCATTGTCAATGATCCCTTGTCATATCCTGATAGTAATGCTTCTCACCACATAATGAATGATCCATACAATTTCACATCAAAGACAGGCTACACTAACAATGAAACTGTCAAATTGGATAATGGTACATGTATGTATATCTCACACATTGATTCAACTTCTTTGTATTCTCCTTACAATAACACATGATTGTTGTTATCATATCTTTTACATGTTCTTAATATTTTCAAGAATCTCATTAGTATTTCAAATTTTGCAAAAGATAATCATGTTTATCTTGAATCTCATGCTAAATCTTGAATTTCATGCTAACTATTGTTATGTCAAAAAGTATAACACAAATCAAATCATCCACAAAGGGTTTCTTAAAGATGATCTTTATATTTTTCCTACATTACAATACCTTTTTTATCTCAATGTTAACATTGTTACTGTTGCTTTTATAAACAATGTTTTACCTCTATGACATTCATGTTTTGGTCACGTTTCATTTCATACTATTAAACATATTTTAACCAATTGTAATATACCTTTTCCTAAATCCTCTAACAAGTTGTTATTGTTGCTTTTGTAAACAATGCTTTACCTCTATGACATTCATGTTTTGGTCATGCTTCATTTCATACTATTAAACATATTTTAACCAATTGTAATATACCTTTTCCTAAATCCTCTAACAAGTTGTTTTGTGATGTTTGTGTAAAATCTAAATTGCATCAATTTCCTTTTCACCTATCTACATCTATTTATTCTTATACTTTGAAACTTATTTACATAGATATATGAGAACCAACCGTTGTTTCCAGTACAAATGGTGCAAGATGTCATGTAGCCTTTCTATATGCTTATTTAAGATATAGTTGGATTTTTCTTCCACGTGCTAAATCTCATATTCCTTCTATTTTTGCTATGTTTAAAACTTTTGTTAAGACTCAAATTAATAACAAATTAAAATCTATTAAAATAGACAAAGCCAAAGAATTTTTAAGTCTTAGCTCTTTTCTTAAAAAATATGGTATTAGACATAGATTAACATATCCATATATGCATGAGCAAAATGACTCAATTGAAAGAAATCACCAACATATATTAGATACTGGTTTAGTTCTTCTTGCTCATGCTTCTCTTCCATAAATTTTTGGGGGAAAGCTTTTGTTGTTGTTGTGCCTATTATAAACATTCTGCCAACTCAAATTTTAAATGATATTACTCCTTTTAAAAAAAAAAATTTAATCACATACTGGATTGTACTTTTTTTCATAATCTTTGGTTTTGCGCGTTACCCTTTTATACATCCATATAATAGATCCAGGTTTAATTTTCATTTTGAAATTTGTCTTTTTTTGGGATATTCCAATCATAATAAAGGTCATATATGTCTTTCTACTACTGGTAAGCAATACATCTCGAGACACATTGTTTTTAGTGAGCATAATTTTCCTTTCACTCTTTTGGATAATCCTTTTCACACATGCTTACTTAGACCTGCATACCTTCTACTTCTAACATTCCTTTAATTGTGATATGTCCTATATCTACTACAATTGCTTGACCTGCAAATCATACCATTTTTAATCCACTTATATTTATTGTTCCTTCTGCTCCTATACATCCTACTACTACCTCCTTTATTGCCCTTGTTTCCTGTTAACTTTGATTTTGCAAATTCTGTTGTGTGTGTTGCTAACTTTGATCCAACAATTAGGCCTATTCAAAACCGAGCATGCTACTACAATTATTCAAAAGACTCATCACATGGTTACTAGGGCCAAATTAGGCATTTCAAAACCAAAGATTTATTCAATTTCTGCATCTGATATTGATCCTACAAATTTGAAAGAAGCTTTATCTAATCCTGCTTGGTTGATGCCATGAAATCAAAGTTCAATTCTCTTGTCCTTAACAACACATGGACTCTCATGAATCCTCCTTTTAGTGCTACCATTGTTGGATGTAAGTGATTTTTTTTTTGCAATAAATATAATGTTGATGAGAGTCTCCAACACTAGAAAGCAAGAGTTGTAGCAAAAGACTTTCATCAACAAGCTGGATTTGATTTCAATTAGACCTTCAACCCAGTTATTAAGCCTACAACTGTCAGGGCTATAATGAGTCATGCTATTACATTAAGATGGTTCATAAATTAAATAGACATCAATAATGCTTTCTTGAATGGCGACTATAAGAAAATATTTTCATGCAGCAACTCCTAGGTTTTGTGTCCTCTAATCCAACTCAAGTTTGTAAATTTAATAACGCTATTTATGACCTTAAGCAAGCACTAAGACATGGTTTCAAAAAATTAATTTTACTCTCAACTCCTAGGTTTTGTGTCCTCTAATCCAACTCAAGTTTGTAAATTTAATAACGCTATTTATGACCTTAAGCAAGCACTAAGACATGGTTTCAAAAAATTAATTTTACTCTCAACAATATTAGTTTTTCAACAACCAAGAGTGACTCTTCTCTTTTTACAAAATTTACAAATGATATTACTGTTTTTGTACTTATATATAGATCATATTATCATGGATCCTCATATGCTACTATAACTTCTATGATTTATTCTCTTAATAAATCTTATGTTTTAAAGGATCTTGGTTCATAACATTATTTTCTTAGTAGACATCTGATGGTTTTCATCTGTCACAATCAAAATACATCAAGAGCTTCTTCAGTGTGCTAATATACACCAAGCTAAACTGCAACTTACTCCAATGATATATTCTCTTCGCCTTACTCAAGATGGTTCAACAACCTTTGAAGATCACACTCTCTACAAATCAATAGTAGGAGCTCTTCAATATGTTATCATTACAAGACTATAATTTGCATATTATGTTAACAAAGTTTATTAGTATACACATCAACCTCAAGAACATCACCGGAAGGCTGTAACGACTTCTTCACTACTTGGCTGGTTATGTTACTCATAGTTTACAACTTACTCATTTATCAAGTTATTCTATAAAATGTTTTAGTGATATTGCATGGGAATCAAATTTGCATGATTGAAAGTCTACAACATGTTATTGTGTTTTTCTTGACAACAACATTATTTATTGGAATTCCATAAGCAAAAAGTTATTTCTCTTAGCAGTATGAGGCAAAATATTGGAATATTGTTGTCGTGTTTACTGAAATTACATGGACTTTGTCTTTTTTACATGAACTTCATCTTCCTTTTGTTGTTTCAACTATTTACGCCATTTTATTAGCTGCAAATTTTGTTATGTATTCTTACTCCTAATATTTCAAGCTTGACTTATACTTATGTTCGTGATGGAGTCTAACATCAAACTCATCTTGTTCACTCACAAGACAGATATCCAAGTTACTAATATTCTTACCAAACCTCTATTTAATGCTTCCTTTATTAAATTTAGACATAAACTTGAGGTAAAATATAATTCCACCATAAGTTTAAAGAGCATGTTTGTAAATAAACAGTTATAACAATTTATATTTGTGTTATATATTGTTTACCTTGCATATGTTTTATATATATATTCTCTCCATTTTTCTTTTAATAATACAATTATTCTTCTTTCCTTAATATCTTCTACTCACATATGAGGATAGATAAAAAGTAAGATCACCCAAAATTCATCCGTGTCTTTCGTCAGTGTGAATCCAAACATCTACTTCCATACTTTTTCTTTTCATAGGCACAATCTCTTCCCTTCATTCAAACACAGTAGAAGTCGGGAAGAATTGTAATAGCCTGCTTTGTTGGCCCTGTACGTGTGATTGTGACTTGTGCGATGACAACATGTTTGTGAGAGAATGTTTATTTTATTTCTATTGAACAAATCTATTTTTTAATTTTATTTCAATATGGATTATAGGATAAAAGATAGCATTCTTTCACATGTTTTTTATATACACAAATTACATATTTTAAAATTGACCTTTTGTTCTTGTTCTCATATTTAAGACAGCCGCAAGGGCTTGAGGCTAGTTGTAAATAACACAAAGGGGACCGCAATTTCAACATATCTTGTACTCCATAATACTATGTACATCACATAAAAATCTTGTTCAATTCTTTAAAAAAAATATAATTATTTTTGTACGAAAAAATATCACCAATGTAGCTGTTTTTGCACGGCCAAGCGACACATTTCAGCTCCAATAAATTTTACATGGCACAATCATGTAATGTAGTCTGGTAGAATGTGTGAATCTTCTTCTGTGAACTTGTTTAGGTCTAGCATTTGTATGGATCGCCAAATGCACCAACGTTACCAGGGCGAGAGAAAACCACCTACATGGTACATAAACACATTATATGTACTTGTTTTGTTACAATTACAACTAAAACCAACATATTTACATAGCATGCTCATTGAGTATTTAAACGGATAGTAACTGCGTAATGTACCTGGTAATTCCCAAGTGTGAGAGACTTGAAACCTGCACCACAGTAATCAAAATAGTACTCCCATGTCCTAATGAACTTTTCATTAAATCCAAGAGCCAAAATTTCGCTGTCAGCAAATAAATACATTTTCAATAGTTAGTTGTTGTAAGTAGTCACTTGAATTAACATTGGTAAGTTTCAATCAACTCAAGAGCTTACTTCTGCCTTTCCATGAAGTTTTTTCTCCAGCATCTAAGTGTTTGATAGTAATGAATTCCCAGGTTTTCAACATGCTCCACGCTGCATTTAAGAATATTCATTTGTGTACGAGAGAAGAATGAAGGGAATGTGAATGATAGAACTCAGTATTTACAAATAACTTGTACCATAGTCTGGATGTGGTTGCCATGGCTGATGTTATCCTACTTAGAGAGGGTAGGCACCCTCCTGGAAATATGTATTCCTTTATAAAATCAGAACTGCGCCTATATTCATCATAACGCTCATCTGGGATTGATATGAACTACAGAACAATAACCATCTTGACAATGATTAGCAGAAATTTTAATACCAAAAAGAATGTACTTCTTGATACTGTTTCATTTGCATAGCATACCAGGAAATTTCTATAATCTAGACAGAGAAAAATTATATAGATAAAAAGTATGCTAAATTAGAAGTACTAATCTATCAAATACCTGGAGAACAAGAAGTCCATTTTGGTTCAATACTGATTCACAACAACCAAAGAACTCTTCCATGTATTCATGCCCAACAGCTTCGATCATTTCACTGAAGTATGCT